>Ga0209225_1001061_pt1 | contig 28601 bp, 34 predicted proteins | sample WasSprMetagenome_FD_184732 | JGI IMG/M metagenome (GOLD analysis project Ga0209225, IMG submission 184732) | Sulfidic aquatic microbial communities from Washburn Spring, Yellowstone National Park, USA - WS (SPAdes) (version 3) | ecosystem: Environmental > Aquatic > Thermal springs > Hot (42-90C)... | reverse complement strand
TCGAAGAAAACAGAAAAGAGAGTAGCATTTTAAAGCTTAAAAGGATTTCCATCCGCTTCGACAAGAGATGCTACAGTTTTTCAAAAACTGACAACGCTCTTACTCCTTACTGGCTTACACTGAGCCTCAACAGAAAGGAGAGAATAAGCCTTGAGCACCTGAATCGATCTTATCAAGCCTCCTGAGGAAGCTATCAAAGTCCCTAACTGTTGAACCAAAGATCATATTGTCGGCGAAGCTCGCGATCTTCTCTTCCAAGCTCTCCGGAAGGCAATCCTTTTCTGGCAATCCCAGCTTTTTCGCCTCCTCTGCACCGATACCGGCGCTGAAGTGTCTTTCCGCAATTTTTACGATCCTTTCGTCCTTCGGCTTTGAGAATCTTGGCAGATTTCAAAAAGTGTTGAATAGATCGTGCGTGATAGCTCTACCGATATCGTGCAGAAGTGCTCCGAGAAGTACGGCTTCCTTGTCTACCCTGTATCCCCTTCTTTCCACACTTTCAGTAATCTTTAAGGCCATCTCTGCAACTGCAATACAGTGCTTCCTTACGTTCTCTCCAAGGCCGTATTTTTCCCAGAGTTTTTCAACGATTTCCGGAACCCTCATAAAACTAGACCAAAACAATTTTCCTGAAGTGTTCGGGCACAAACTCCGCGGCATCAATTCCCAAGGCTTTGCAGAAATTGTAGACCATTATGTAGCCTGCAAGATGAAATGGAGCCTCTATTAGCTCTCTATCTCTCTCCATACTCGCCATACATGGATAAGCACACTGATGCTGGTGAATCTCCTTGTAAAGTTCTTCCCTATCTTCTATCACAAAACCGCGCATCTTTTTTGCCACATAATACGCGGAACCGCATGCGTCGCTCCTGAGCACTTCAACAGCCTCTATTGTGTCGTTGTCCATTTTTGCATAAAATTCCGGGCGTCCCAGACAAAATTCGTTGCAGAACCTCTCCAGAATTTTTCCTTCAGGAATAAGACTGCAGAAGGGTTTTGGGGAATCGAATTCAACACCGATCTGTGCGCATTTTTCCTTTAGTTGCCTTCTTAATCCTGGAGAGCACCATTTCTGATCACAGGCGGGTACTAGGAGAGCCTTAAAATCCCCTATTTTTGTAAGGGAGGTCAGAATGTCCGGATGAACGTTTATTGCGATTAAAACGTCGCAGGAAAATTCCGGAACATGGTTTTCTGGATCCTCTATGTAAAGCCCCATCGCAGAGGGATCTGGTAATTCATGAACAAATGAGATTCGGGATGAGAAATCGTATTTTTTGCAGAAATCACATCCGTCTATTCCGCAAGCACCGAACTTGGGACAGAGTTCGGGAGCGGCAATATTGCAGACGAATCTTTCTCCAAATTTTCCGCTGAAGATTATCCCGAGATCCACGGAGAGAGGTTTGAGAATGGCTTAAAAACTTTTACAAAGATCCTGCGAAAAACCCTATGAGTTTGCCGAAGTAGGGAGGTACTTCATGAATGTTTTGCCCAAACTAGGAGTCAGGATTCACCACTACAGAACCACGGCAACAGCGGAGAAGGTTTTGGCAGAAAAACCTGACGTCGCTATTATCGCGGTCGGTGCAAACCTCATAATTCCAAAGATCCCTAGAGTTGAAAATGGCTCGAAAATTTCTACCAGTGGTTTAAGGGATTAGATCTGGGCGAAAAAATTCTGATCTGCAGGGACATGAATGTGGTGCCAGAACCAATAGACGTGCACAGCCCGGAAAAGCTGAAAACCACGTTTGCTTCCATGAGGATGCAAGAAGGGCTTACAGGAAAATACTGGATTTCGGATTCGTCGATCTCCTTAGAAAAATGCATCCCAATGAAAGAATCTATTCTTTTTACGATTATCGCGTTAAAGGAGCGATAGAGAAGGGATTGGGCTGGCGGGTAGACGCAATTCTGGGACGAAACCTCTAGCTGAGAAATGCATTTCCTGTGACGTGGATATAAAGCCAAGGCTGGCAGAAAAACCTTCAGATCATCTTCCCATCATCGCTGAATTCCGGGATGAGATTTCGGGGTAGGCAAACTTAAAAAGCAGCCATTCCGTGAATCTTTATGAAAATAAAAATAGAAAAAGTAGCTGTTTTCGGAGCAGAGGAGATGGGACACGGTATTGCAGAGAACTGTGCGATTGCAGGTTATGAGGTTTGGATGGGGATCTGACAGATGAGGCTTTGAACCGGAGATGAAAGAGGGTGTAAAGCCTCCCTTAACGCCGGAAGCTCCCGACTTCAGTCGTGGGGTAGCTCACTCTTCTATCCTTTGAGACGAAATTTAGGATCTTATTTCCGTTTCCTTTTCCGCAGCCGATGAAGTATTCACCCCACTTTAGTATGCAGTATCCCCTGTAAGGAATTTCAAGCTCTTCTCCCTTTAGCCATCTAATCGCTTGTTCATCGTTTACCTCTACAATCCCTTTCTTGGCGATCTTACCTACGAGGAAAGAACCCTCAATGGAAAGTCTTAAGCCATCTTCTTCGATCTTGCCGAAGTATATTCCATCCTGCAAACTTCTCAGTTTTAGATCACACTTTTTCATAGCGTAAACTTTTCTTTTGCCTTTAACTGTAAACTCAAAATCCAGATCGACTCCAAACTGTTCTTTTAGAAATTCTATGACTTTATTAGCTTGGCTACGAAGAACCCCTCCGTGTCGTTCATCTGTGGATGGATTCTGAGGCATTTTCTCACCTCGTCCAAAAATTCGAGATCCCCAAACTTTTTAAACCCCTCTATGGCCCTTATTGGTAAATTTATTTTTTCAATCTCTGCATTGGTGTTCCTTAGCAAGTAATCCACAACCGCCTCATTTTCTAAGGGTTCAAGGGTACACGTTGAGTAAACCAATATTCCACCCGGCTTTAATGCTTTATAACCTGCCAGTATCAATTCCTTCTGAATTTTGGATAGATTTAAGCTCAATTTTAAACTCCAGAGTTTTGCATAGCGGTAATTTTTTCTTATCATTCCTATGTTGCTGCAAGGAGCGTCGACAAGAACGGCATCGAATTGATTTTCGAACTTCGCAAACTTTCTTCCATCCATCATCGTAACTTTTGCAATCAGAACACCGCATTTCTGTAAGTTTGATATAAGAATGTTTATTCTTTCCTTTTTTACATCGTTAGCGACTATGCAACCCTCATTTTCCATATATTGAGCAATCTGAGTCGTTTTAGCTCCCGGAGCTGCGCACATGTCGAGCACTTTTATACCGGGTTCAAGTTCCATGATCACGGGAGGGATCATTGAAACGGCCGATTGGGGAAATATTATTCCAAGATGGTGCTCTGGAATGCTTGAGAAATCTTTTACATTAACGTAGAACCCCTCGTTGCACCATGGAACCCTATCTTCAAGTATTTTTAGCCTCCCAATTACGTATTCGGTTCTAGCCTTTAATGTATTAATCCTAACACTCTTTCTCAGTGGCTTCTCAAGAAAATCAAATATCTCTTCTGAAGGATCGATTAATTTCAACCTTTCGTATAGTTCTGGATTTATTTCCTTCAACATATTTCATATGCATCGCTTTCCTCAAAAGAGTACTTAACTGTTTGAAAGTCTTTTCTGAACTCTTTAACTTCTTTTCTAATTTCTTTTAAGTCTTTCCTATCTTTTAGGGCCATATCCATGAACTCGGCGATCCTCTCCATTTCTTCTTCTTTCATTCCAAGTCTTGTGACTTCTTGGACACCTATCCTTATCCCCGAGGGATTTTGGGCTATATCTACACTATCCCATGGCATAAGATTTTTGTTCACTATTATTCCCACTTCTTCCAGTCTTCTTGCAACTCTATCCCCCCCACCCAGATTTCTTACATCGATGGCAATCTGATGGGTTTCCGTAAACCCGAACTTCTCTCCGAGAACTTTGTATCCAAGATCATAAAGCTTCTCTGCTAGTCTTCTCGCATTTCTGACCACTTGCTTTGCATAAGCTTCACCGAATTCCAGCATCTCCATAGTTGCAACCACGTAACCAGCAAGGCTGTGAAGGTGATGATTGCTGACTACCCCGGGGAAAACAGCTTTGTCTATTCTCTTTGCGAGCTCTTTTTTACTAAGTATAAGCCCCCTTTGAGGTCCAAAAAATGTCTTGTGAGTAGAGGACGTTAACACATCGGCCCCCTCCTTCATAGGATTTCTGTAGACCCTTCCTGCTATCAATCCAAGTACATGGCTCGCATCGAACATGACGTATGCATCTAGGTTTTCTGCTATTTCTTTTATTTCTCTGACAGGCTGGTGTCTTAATATTAAACTTGAACCTAGGACAAACAGGTTTGGTTTGACGTCCTTAGCCAACTTCTTGGTTGCATCGACGTCTATGTTCATCTCCTCTACATCAAATGGATAGTATACGACCTTTAAACCTCTGTAACCGGCGGCTGACATCTTGTCGTGGCTTATATGTCCCCCGCAAGGAACAGAGATGCTGAATATTATATCCTCCGGCTCTGTAAGAGCAAAGAAGGCGGCAAGATTTGCCACAACTCCGGATATTGGCTGAACATTAACGTGTTCAGCATCGAAGAGTTTTTTTGTTAAATCGATTGCCATTTTTTCTACTTCGTCGATGAACTTACAGCCGGCATAGTATCTTTCTCCAACTTTCCCTTCAGCGTATCTATGCCCGAAATCTGAAAGGTAGCATTTTCTCACGAGGGCCGATGTTATGTTCTCGCTCGCTATAAGCGGAATTGAGCTCCGCATCATTTCATTGTGTTCCTTAATGATTTTTTGTAATTCTGAATACATGTTCTTGTGAATGGATAAAAATATTTAAGGTTTCCGCGATCTCTGAGCATGGAAACAATAACTTCAAGGGACATGAGAGTCCTCGATTTAAACTGTGAATATTTTGGGCTGAGCAGACTTCAATTAATGGAAAATGCGGGTAGATCAGTTGCAGAGGAAATAAAGAAAAGATTTGAGGGCGGTAAAGTGGCGATTTTTGCAGGTACTGGAAACAATGGAGGGGATGGATTCGTATGCGCTAGACACTTGGAGGGTTTTGACGTGGAAGTTTATCTCGTTAGCAGAGAAATTAGGAGCGAGATAGCAAGAAGGAATCTGGAAATATTGGAGAGAGCAGGATACAAAATCCGGGAAGTAGGAGAAACAGATGCCGAAATTATTGTTGATGCCTTGTTGGGCACAGGACTGAAAGGAAGACCGAGAGCGGATTATGCAAGAGCTATTGAAATAATAAATTCAACAAAAGCTTTTAAGGTGGCGGTAGATGTTCCAAGTGGTCTTGACTCAGACACAGGGTCTTATGAAGTAGCTGTTAAGGCAGATTTGACCGTTACTTTTCACAAGCTTAAGCCGGGGATTTTAAAGGCCAAGGAGATTTGCGGGGAGGTGGTGGTTAAGGACATCGGCATACCTAGAGCATTTGAAAGTCTGTGTGGAATTGGAGATGTTGTTGAAACCTACAAGAGGTATAGTGATGCGCATAAGGGAATGCATGGAAGGGTTGCGGTGATTGGTGGCGGCGAATACACCGGCGCAGTTGCATTTGCGAGCTTGGCTTGTTATCATTCTGGGGCTGATATAGTTATTACAGTGGTGCCCGAAACTATTAAGAGCGTGGTTGCATCTTTTAGCCCAAATTTTATTGTAAGGGGATTGAAGGGTGATAGGATAAGTTTAAAAAACCTTAGAGAAGCCGAAGAAATAGTAAGGAAATGCGATGTTGCCGTAATCGGAATGGGAGTCGGAGAGAATCCAGAATTCAAGGATTTTGTCGAAGAACTGCTTAAAAGCTGTAAAAAAGTCGTTCTGGATGCTGAGGGGATAACTGGCGAAATTCCAGAAAAAGTGGAAGCTATATTAACGCCTCACAGGGGAGAACTCAAGAAACATTTAAACGCTGAGCCAGAAGAAGTTGTTAGCGTTGCAAAGAAAATTGGTGCAGTGATATTGCTTAAGGGTAAGAAGGATTTGATAACCGACGGAAGCAGGGTAAAATTTAACCTAACGGGAAACGCGGGTATGACTGTTGGAGGAACTGGAGACGTTCTTGCCGGAATCTGCGGAGCATTGCTTTGCAACGATAATGCTTTCAATTCAGCTTGTGCTGCGGCATTTATAAATGGATTTGCTGGGGACATTTGCTTCGAAAAGTATGGATACAACTTTACAGCCCTGCACTTGGTGGAGCATTTACCAGTTGCATTTAAGAGGTGTTTTGAATGGATCCGATAGAATTGGCGAAAGAATTAATCAGGATAGATACTAGAAATCCTCCGGGCAACACTTCTGATGCTGTGGATTTCCTCCAAAAGCTTTTTTCGAGCTATGAAACAAGAATCTACGAAAAGGAAGGAAAGGAGAATTTAGTGATTGAGATTAGCAGAGGGAAGAAGACATTGATGCTTTCATCGCATTTGGACACAGTTCCTGGGGAAGATAGTTTACTTAATCCCGTAATAGTTAACGGAAAACTGTACGGAAGGGGTAGTTGTGACGCAAAAGGTTGCATTGCAGCTATTTGTTCAGCGGTTGAAGGTTTTGAGCCAGATTTCGGTTTAAAGCTAGCATTCACAGCTGATGAGGAAGTTGGAGGAAAAAACGGTTTGAAAATTGTTTTTGAAAAAGAAAAAGCAGACGCAGTTATAATAGGCGAGCCCACGGGTTGCGACTCTATAAACGTTCTGCAGGCCTATGTTTTAGCTGTTGATTTGAAATTTTATGGAAAAGATGGTCACACAGCTTCCAAAGATGCGAGAGAGAGTGCGATTTTCAAGTCTGCAAGTTTTATACTGGAGATGGTTGACAAATTTAAAAGCATTCGGGGAAATTTTGAGCATTACAGACAAATCTTTGCCGAATTGGGCATGGATTTCGTCATAAAGACATGGGAGGCTGCATTCAATCCATCAATAATAAAGGGTGGCCTGAAAAGGAATGTGATCGCAAAGGAATGCGATTTAATTGCTGACATTCGTTTTGCTCCTTGGATAAGTATTGACGAAATTTTGGGATTTTTTAGGAGAAAAGACGTAGAATTAAAAGTTTCTGGATTTTTACCTGCCTATGGAATTCTTGCAGATCCAGTAAAGCTTGAAGATGACCTAAAGTTGCTGAATATAATGGTAAATGCGATAAGAGAAGAAGGGAAAAATCCTAAGGCTGTTTTTTCGCTAGGAGTTGGAGATTCGAGACATGTTAGAAAATTCGGGATTCCTTGCTTTTATCTTGGTCCAGGAGGAGGAAATTTACACTCAGAAGATGAATTCGTCTTCGTTTCAGAGATCTTGTTAGCTGAAAAAATATATCGCAGAATTTTGGAAAAATTCAGAACGTTCTAATCTCTCCACTCACAATTTTTGAGGTCAAATCAGTTATTCTACCTATCATCTCCTCGGCGATATCCCTAAGCTTGCTCTCCATTTTTTCAACACTGTAGCCTTTCTTAGGTATAACTTGTATGCTCAGAGATTTTGGATCGTTTATCGGTCTTCCTATCTGGCTCAGGATTCTCACATAGACTTCTTCGATGCCCTCTACCTCTTCGTAACACCTCTTTGCAATTATGTTCGCAAGTATGTTGTAAAGCTTTCCTACATGGTTTATCGGGTTTTTGCCGCTGGTAGCTTCCATGCTCATTGGTCTACCGGGTGTTATTAGCCCATTGCATCTGTTTCCTCTCCCTACATTTCCATCATCGCCGTTCTCGGCTGAAGTGCCCGTAACTGTCAAATAAATGCAACCCCTTTCATAATCGTCCGCCGTGTTCACGTTAACCTCAACCTTTTTTCTCGTGTATTCCACTGAGATTTCCTTTACAAAGCTCTCAACTTCCTTTTTTACAGCATCGTAGTCTGAAATGTTGTTCAGGAATCTGTCCACCATTGCAATCGCGATTGTAAGCGTTATCCTGTCTTTTTCTCTTAAACCCATGACCTTGACGTCTTCGCCTATTGCTTTCTCTTTTTTCCTAAGCTCTTCATAAATTCTCCTTTCAACGTTGTAAACAAGTCTCTCAGTTTCGGAAAGCGGAGCGAAGCCGATACCGAATGAGGTATCATTTGCAAGAGGGACTTCCTTTCTTCTCCTGAATACATCTTGGAGATTGGCGCTACCTTCGCCGAGTTTAACGTCAAAGATCACGTCTAGTTCCGGATCGAGATACCTCATTGCTGTGGAGATGTACCTCTTTGCAGCTCTCAAGGCGATTTTATCTGTCGGTATACTCTCGTTTTCGACTCTTTTAGTTGCTCTGCCGACGAGGATTATCTTTATCGGTTCAACAACTTCCCCTCCTCCGAATCTTGGGCTTGACTTTCCAGCTATTATCTGCGTTTCATCGGTATTGTGGTGTAGAACGACTCCGAATCTCTTAATGTACTCCTTGCAAAGTTCTCTGCTCATCGATTCAGCTATACCATCTGCAAGGCTATCTGGATGTCCAATGCCCTTCCTCTCAACGAGTTCGACTTTCTGTTGCTCTATTGGTGTGTGAACTAGTTCTTCGATTAGGATGTTAACCATGAAATCACCGAAAGATCAGAGTTTCTTCAAAATATAAAGATTTACATGAAAATCGACAAGAAAGCCTACGGTTTTAAACATAGGGTAATCGTCGATAGGTTTAAATATTGAATGTTATGTAGACATGTGAAAGCCTATCAACATTCGGGGAAAAGGGTTTTCCTAATCCAGTACCACCTAGTCTGGTGCCCGAAGAGAAGAAAGCCAGTCTTGGTGGGAAAGGTTAAGGAGAGGCTTGAGCAGATAATTTATCAGGTCGCAGATGAGCTGGGGATTAAAATCCTTGAACTTGCCATAAACCCAGACCACGTCAACCTGATCATATCTGCCCATCCAACAATACCAGTCCACAAGATTGTGAGGAGAATTAAGGGCAGAAGCTCGAACATTCTTAGAAAGGAGTTTCCTGAACTGCTTAAGCTGCCATCTTTATGGACGCACAGCTACTATGTTTCAACAGTAGGAGCTGTCTCTAAAGAGGCCGTTGAAAAATACATTGAAGCCCAGAAAGGTGTTTGAAGTGAATATACGCTACAGGCGTTTCGTGGTATCCTAAGCACCTAGAAAAATTTATAACTGAAAAATTTAAAAAATTAAGAAGTAGATTTTGTTTTTAGGTATATTTCAAGCTTCTCGTATAGTTTCTCTCTTAGATTTCCAGTATAGATCATTCTTCTGGTATCTAGTTCTCTCCCCAATTTTTCAATTTCTCTTAATTCCTGCGTTATATCCGGATTTTTGGATTTTAACGACTTATCAATTATTTGTCTGAAAATTCTCGTCAATCCCGCTACCAAATCTACAGGATATTCTCTTCCTTGTATTTTAAATATATCGATTCCTATCTCGATTAAGGATGGAACGTCTTTTGCAAGAGTAAATCGTTCGTTGAGATTCTTTTCTTTCCTAATTTCGATCAATACGTCTTTAGGTACTAATTGTTGCACAATAGGGTCGTCTAGATATAGACATGGTCTATAGCAACCTCCACCTTTTTCTGGGTTACCAAAAACTTTTTCAGTGACGAATCCATCTGAATCGACAAGAGTAATCCTCTCGAAAGCATCTTTGAAATATTTGAAGAAATTGCAGTTTCCAACCCCTTTGTAGCAAGCGGTTCCGCTGACAATAATCTCAGTTTTCATGCCAAGCTGAGAAGCTACTGCTTTCAGTTCTTTAATCTTCTCATGATTTCTGCGCAATTCTGTGCTTAATACAAAAGTTGTCGCCCCCATACTGTGGTAATACCTCAATTTCTTTTCGGAATCAATGTGACAGCCTACACTAGCGACAATCTCGAAGTCTGGATAGGACTTGGAAACAGCTTTCATAAATTCTGGTGTTTTAATTATCAACCCGTCGCAACCCCAGCTTGCATAATCAGCAACCCTTTTTTCAAGTAGTAGTGGTATCATCTCTCTCGATCTCAGCATTCATAGCGATATAGATTTTTTTATCATAGCTTTTCACAATGTTAACGGCTTTTTTAATTGGTGAATAACAAAATTGTTTGAAACTAAAAGAGACCAAATAAAATGCTAATAAAAAACATAATAAAATGTTCAAAGTCACTTTTTCGCACTTTTTCTATAGTTAAGCCTTTGAAAGGCTATACTCTGATGCAAAGTCTGTTGCAGATGGAATGGCGAAGATATGCGGAGAACCCTAGAACTTTAGTTCTTGAAGGAGAGAGGTTAGGGTTTACGCTTGAAGAAAGAGCGATGAAGAAGTTGATATTTTTCTGGTTATAATGGAAAATTATCTTATGTGATTTAAAAATCAAAATTTTCCTTTGTACATCTTACTTGCAGGACAGCCAAGGCATCTAGCTTCGGTGTAACTTTTGCAACTGCTGCAAGATATGCCACATGGGGTGCCGTCTTGCTTGTTTGCAACAACTTTTATATCCAAAAATGGTTCGTAGTACACTTCTCTAATTGGATAAACTTCATACCTTCTTACTCCCTCTTGTGCTCTCAGAGAGCATTTCTCGAGAGTTACACTTTCGAGAGACTTGTAGTCTTCTGCGAAAATTATCGCAAAGAGATTGTAGCTTCCCGTTGTCACAAAGAATCTTATTATTCTCGGGCAATTTTGGAACTTGTTTAGAATTTTTCTAAGATAATCTGAATTTTCGACTTCCATTGCAATCATCGCCAGTTGAAGTTTATCAGTATTCAAGAGAGCTTTTATCTTCACTTTATCTTTCAGGAGTTTTTCAACCCTCTTTTTTGCCCCCATCGCAGTTAATCCTACAACTTTACCAATCTCTGAAAAACTGATTCTTCCGTTATTCTGCATTAGAGACAAAATTAATCTGTCTTTTTCGTCCATGTAGAATGTAGTATTTATACTATTTGTAGTTTTCTTTTTCAAAAAAATTTTGTTTTATGGTTTAAAATTGAATTGACAGTATACCCTTAAATACCCAGAGGCTCAAAGAAACATTGAGCCGGGGTTGCCGAGCGGTAAGGCGCACGCCTGGAGAGCGTGTGGGCATTGCCCGCGTGGGTTCAAATCCCACCCCCGGCGCTTGGCTGTTTTTTGAGGCTTTTATAGTCTTTTTTTAGCGTTACATAGTAATAGAGTCCGAGTATTGAAAAAGCCGAATGAATTATCAAGCCTACTAATGGGGCAAGGAAGTATCTGAATTTTGGTTTTTCAATGAAAGGAATCGATTTTAAAAATAGGTAAATTGAGAAGGTTATGAAGAAAAGGAAAAATATTAAAGCAAAAAAAGAAATCGGTGAGAGTAGCATCGAAATCACAAAGAATGGTAGCAGAAGGGACCATGCGATCATGTCGTATGGTCTGAAACCTACCTCCCTGAGAGCTTCCGCACAACCAATCACCCTTGCTTTTTGCCATTTAAAAACTTCCTTCAAGGTTTTGGGAACAGAAACTAGTACTCTCGCGTCAGTAACTTCTTGTTTCAATCTTAGACCTCTTTTAATCATCATTAGGGAGAATCCATAGTCATCGGCCCTTCTGCTACTCGGATACTCGCAAAATTCATATATTTTTGTTTTTTCAGCCTTGTTGTTCCCAGGGATGTGAAATCTCCAGATTTTGAATATTATATGAATTGCATGATACCATGCAAATGCATGGGCAAAAAAACCGCCTGTAACAACGGGTTTTCCCCCTGCTACATCGCAAATCCTCAGCTTTTCAAGTAATCTCTCAATGTAATCCTTGCTGTAGACATTTTCCGAATCTCCCCAGATAATTACCTCGTAACCGTTTTCTCGAGCGTATTTGCACGCCTCCCTTCTGGCAAATCCTGTACCGCCTAGCCTTTCCTGAACTTTGAACTTTATGCATGGATAAGCCTTTGCAAAAGTCTCTGCAACTTCTTTTGAAGAATCCCTTGAATTTCCATCCATTATGAGAACATCAAAGTCTCTACAAATTTTTAATGTCTGGTTGAGGAGTGATTGGAGACAATTTTGAAGTTTTTCAGCATTGTCTTTGTTCAATATCACAACTAAGGCTTTCATACAGCTCTTTTGCTTTTTTCCATATCATATCCATGTTAAGGTATTCCCACAGGCCAAATCTTCCAAAAGGGATTATATTTCTCCTAAGCAGGAATTTCTTTATAGCTTCAACGTTCTCTCTGTAATCGTGGTTGTATACGATGTATGCGAACTCCCATCTCCAGGTTTTGACTATCTCCACTTCATTCTCGATCCCCACTTTCCTCAAACCTTCCAGTATCTCTCCTTCATTTATCTTCTCTGGATTCGAGATCTCGGCTATGATCGTTGAACAGTTTTTTGGGGCCATCTCTGGGCTGTAGTTGCTTAGAAAAGCGATTCTGTGAAAGACTATGTCTTCCTGGGGAACGTAAAGCCAATGAATGTTTGGAACTTTACCTTTCACACCAATTCCCACAACAGCCAAGGAATTGTATTCAAGTTTTTCTATGTTTTCCCGAATTTCTTTGGCATCTCTCATAATCTTTGTCAAATCCTTTAGGGGGGCTGTGTAAACTACTTTCTCGAATTCCTCTCCATTTACATATATCTTGTCCCCAACTTCTATTCTCCTTACAGCCTCCATCTTGATGTTCACGTTTTTCGCGATATTCTTTGTAAGAGTCTCTATTCCACCGCTCAGTGGATAGAAAAATCTTAGCTGGTGAACGTAACCTTCGGTTTCTATTCCAACTGCCGATTTTAGAACATCGTCGATAGGGGGATTTGGGACTCTACCCCCAACCCAATCAAGCGAGATCTCTCTCAGATCTCTTTTCCAGAGTTTTTCGTTGTAGGGTTTTAGATACTTTTCAGTAATTGCGTTACCAAATACGTGCTGAAACCATTCCAGTAAATTTTTTGGTCTCTCTTTTTCTTTTAGTAAATTTTCCACAAAATCTTTCAGAATTTCAAACCTTTCGTGAGGACTTAATGAAAAAATTCCGTTTTCGAATGGATACTTCACATACCTTCCTTTATAAAGAATGAAAGCCCTTCTTCTATGCTCAATGTAATCATCCAAAAACTGAAGTAGTTCCGAAAGAACTTTTTCATCGTTGGAAAAAAGGATATGTGAGCCTCCTGTATCAAAAGTATAGCCATCAATTTTTTCACTTCTTAGCAAACCTCCAATTCTGTTTGCCTCGAAGACGACACATTTATCCTTCAGTAGATATCCAATAGATAAACCAGCGAGTCCCCCACCGACAACGCAAATCACAAGCAGAGTGGCGATGATTTTATAAATTCTTTTACAATTTCTTTTTAGGTGGTAGCTTGTCCTTGCTGATGGTAATTCTCGACGGCCTTCCAGACAGACCTGTTAATGGTAGAACACCTCTGACAGTTGCAAGAAAACCAAATCTTGACAAAATAGCTGAAATGGGCATAAACGGCATCATGGACACAATTGCTCCGGGTATAAGGCCTGGGAGTGATACGAGTCATTTAGCGTTGCTGGGTTACGATCCGAAAAAGCATTACACTGGAAGAGGCGCCATAGAGGCGCTTGGTGTGGGTATTGATCTGAATCCTGGAGATTTGGCTTTCAGGGCAAATTTTGCAACAGTGGAGGGTAATGGGAGCATTTTCGACAAAGTTGTTGTGGACAGGAGGGCAGGCAGAATTGAGGAAACTGAAGAACTTGTTAAAGCTTTGAACGAGATAGATCTTCCTGTTGATTTCGAAGTGGCAAAAGCTACTGGCCACAGAGCTGTGGTAGTATTTAGAGGCAATTTTTCAACGAATGTTAGTGATACGGATCCCAAGACAGTTGGCTCAAAAGTGAAAAGATGCGAAGGAGATAAAGAAATCGCTGAAATAGTGAACGAGTTCATGCAGAAGGCTCATGAGGTTCTGGAAAAGCATTGGATAAACGAGCAAAGGGAAAAAAGAGGACTACCAAGGGCAAACGCTTTGCTTTTGAGAGGCGCAGGTGTTATGAAGGAAGTACCCAGTTTTGAGGAGAGATATGGATTGAGGCTCAAAGTTATATCTGCAACCGCCCTTATAAAGGGGGTAGGAAGGCTTGTCAAGGGAGAAATTTTCACCCCACCAAATGCAACCGGAAATAAGAAAACCGACATCGGGGCAAAAATCAAAGCAGCACTGGATTCTCTGAAAAGCAGCGATGTAGTCCTATTGCACATAAAGGCTTTTGACGAGCTCGGGCATGACAGGGACTTCGAAGGTAAGGTTGGTTTTATAGAGAAATTTGATTCGTACGCTTCAAAGCTTCTTGAGCTTGATTTTTCGAAGAATTGTCTAATAGTTACCTCTGATCATTCAACACCGGTAAAGGTTGGAGATCATACGGCAGATCCGGTGATTGTTTCAATTCTTCACGAAGACGTCAGAAGGGATGATGTTAAGACATTTAATGAGTTTGAGGCTCCAAAAGGCGGATTGTGCAGGATTCGAGGAACAGATCTGCTGAACATAGCGCTAGACTTGTTAAATCTGGTCGAGAAATTTGGAGCATGATCGAAAAAGCTGTTGAGGCAATCCTTTTCTCAGCCCCGGAGGCCATTAAGATCTCTGAAATAGCTAAGATTCTGAAAGAGAAGGAAGAAAATGTAGAAAAAGCAATAGAAGCGGTTGCCAGGAAGTACTCGGAGATGGATTCAGCGATAGAGATAGTGAAGCTTGGAGACAGATGCTTGATGAGAGTGAAGCAGGAATTTGCCGAAATCGTTAGAAAGTATACGGAAAGGGATCTGGATAAAGGAACACTGAGAACTCTAGCAGTAATTGCGTTAAGACAGCCAATTACTCTTTCAAAGCTTGCAAAGATAAGGGGGAACAAGTGCTATGAACATGTGAAAAAACTTCTCGATCTAAACTTCATAAAAGCTGAAAAGAAAGGAAGATCAACGATTCTCACCACGACGGAAGTATTTGCTTCTTATTTTGGCTTTGAAGGTAAAAGCTTGGAAGAAATAAAACAGGAACTGAAAAAGATGAAGGATTTGAAGACAAATCTCTGACTGACCTCCTCCCCGCCCTAAAGGACAAGGGTTCCCTCAGGGCGGATCGTTAGTTTGTGGTTTACGCCTTCATTTTCATCGCTTCATAGCTAGCGTTTTCACCCCACCCCGCTCCGTTCATCCAGCGGTAGACTAAGCTGGCCTTCAGCCCATCCCTGCCAGGAGTTATCCTCCGCTCTTGGTTCCCAAGGACTCGGGGATATGTAGAATGTTTACTGCACCATTCAAATCAGCATTTATGACTTTTCCTGTGCGGGGACACTTAAACAAGCCTCGCTTGATTTGTTTTGTGAACGATCCTATTCAGCTGAAACAATCTCCAGAAGCTTTAATTTTTTGGTTTTTTGATATCTAAGCTTCAACAATTTCCGCAACTGGGATTCTGAGCATTCTTACAATATCCTTCCTACCCTAAAGGGCAAGGCTTCAGTTGTAAAATTTTTCTTCCACAGTATTGTGTAGTATCATGGACATAGTCATCAGCAAAAGCGAAATTTTCGGTGAAGCTAGAGCCCCACCATCAAAAAGCTATACACATAGGGCTTTCATTTCTGCAGCGCTGTCAAAGAAGGCTGTAGTTGTAAATCCTTTAATTTCGGACGACACAATTGCAACTCTGAGTGCATGTAAAAAAATAGGGGCAAAATATGTTAGGAAAGGAAATTGTTTTGAATTTCAAGGTGTAAGTGAAATAGAAGGCGGTTGTTACTTCAATTTTGAAAACTCCGGAACAACTCTCCGGATATTTACGGGTCTTTTATCTCTATCTCCCCTGAAAAGCACTTTGGACGGAGATAAATCTCTGCGAACTAGACCGAACAAGGAACTTGTGCTTGCGTTAAAGAAGCTTGGAGCAAAAGCTGATGGAGATGAACTCTTCAGGGCTCCATTTTCAGTGCAAGGGGTTATAAAAGGAGGGAATGTAGAGATAAAAGCACCAAGCTCCCAGTTTATTACCTCCCTTCTCTACACTTTACCTCTTGCGAAATTCGATAGTTGCATAAAAATTCTTTCAACGAAATCGAGGCCTTACATAGAGGTAACTCTTGAAGTTCTGGAAAAGTCGGGTATTAACATTTTGAAGGAGAAAGACGCATTCGTAATTCCCGCTGGACAGGAATATAAGCTAAGAAGATTCGAGGTTCCTGCAGATTTTTCCTCTGCCAGTTATCTGATAGCTGCTGGAATTCTGGCGGGAGAAGTAAAAATAAGAAATATTCTTGATTCCAGACAGGGAGACAAGAAAATTGTAGAAATATGCAGAGAAATGGGTGCAGAAATCGACTGGAACAAGAAAGACGGTGTAATAACCGCAAGAAAATCCGAATTGTGCGGAATAAGCTTTGATGCAAGCGATACGCCAGATTTGGTTCCAACAATCGCAATTCTCTCGGCTGTGGCCAAAGGGGAGACGGAAATATATAATGCAGAACACCTTCGAATAAAGGAGATTGACAGAATAAGGGGTATTGCGGTCAATTTGAGATCTCTTGGTGTTGAAGTGGATGAGAGAAAAGACGGGCTTAGAATAATGGGAAAGGAAAACAAATACTTCAAAGGTACGGTAGACTCGTTTGGGGATCACAGAATTGCACTGGCTTTTAGCTTGCTCGGACTTCTTGGGGAAGTCAGAGTTAGAAATGCGGAAGTTGTTTCTGTTTCGTATCCGGATTTCTTTGAAACTCTGAAAAAACTTGGGGCGAAAGTTATAACTGAAAACTCGCTCTTCTGGGATAAGAAGAGCTTGGATAAGTAGAGCAATTTAAAAACCACAGATGCGCAGGCATGTTGCCAAACTGGAGGATCAACATAGTCAGTTTAATGAGGTCTCAGAAGGGGAGCTTGGCTTTTGAACAGCATATAAAGGGCTTAAAGCCTCCCTTAACGCCGGAAGCCTTGCCTTTAAAGGAGTTGCTCACAAATCCCCTAGATATTTGAGATCAAGAACGTATCTGTTTACATAGGGGGCGAAGTTGCCACATCTCCTCATGAAGGTACTCTTAACGATAATTCCGTGTCTCAAAAATATCTCTTCAACCTTTTTTGGCAAACTTTTCTCGAAGTTTTGGCTTTCAAATGTGTAGTAATGAATAAAACCCCCTTCTGAAACCTTACCCTTGACAAGGTGTACAAAATTCTCAGCGGAATAAGGGGCTGGCATTAGAATCCTGTCAAATTTTCCTTCAAGTTTGGGCACCACTTCAGCAACATCGCCTTCGATGGCCACCACGTTTTCGACCTTATTCAGCTTTATGTTTCTTCTGAAGTATTCAACTGCAATCTTGTTAAGCTCCACACCAATCACTTCTTTGGGCCTTGATAATTTCGCGATTACTATTGCAAACGGTCCGACTCCAGCAAACATTACTAGAACCCTTTCTCCTTCTTTTACAAGTTTAGCTATTCTCTCCCTTTCGAATGAAAGCTTCGAGGAGAAGTAAACTTTCGTTGGATCAACCAGAAATCTGCATCCGTGTTCTTTTGCAATTGTTTCTGTCTCTTCCCCGTATATTTTTTGATAACTTGCAACTCTAAATACCCCGTCAACTTCTCCGATTTTTCTGAGAATCGTTTTGACATTTTTGTGCCTTGAAAGAATTGCTGAAACTATTAGATCTTTCTTTGGCATAAGCTCTTCTGGGATTTCGACTATCGCAATATGACCGATTATTTCAAAGCTCCTACGCAGGAGTTTCAGCTCTTCCTCGTTCAGTTTATCTTTTAGCACCTCTTTAAGAGACACAGAAGGAATTTATTCAGATTGCAATAAATTCTTACGATGCCAAAAGGTGTTTATTTCATAACAGATTCTAGCTTCGGAAGGCACGAGGAGCTCGCAAAGAGAGCTCTCGATTTTAGGTGTTAACGAGAGGCATGGGATGGGGGGAGCTGTGAGCCCCCCGAACCGGCAGATGAGGTTGGTGGCGAAAAGCCCCAGCTAAACACCGGGATCTCCCGGCTTTAGCCGTGGAGCAGCTCACAAACGATAGAGTTGATATAGCAAATTGCGGCAGATGCTGATGGTGTTCATTTAGGACAGGAGGATCTACCTGTCGAGGTTGTAAGGGATCTTTTCGACGGTATTGTTGGAATCTCGGTTCACAACGTTGAAGAAGCAAAAAAGGCCAGAATTGCAGTATTTAAAACTACTACAAAAGAGGATGCTAGGGATCCAATAGGTGTTTCAGGATTGAGAAAGATAATTCAGGAAGTAGAAATCCCTAGCTTTGCGATTGGCGGTATAAATGCAGACAACGTATTGGAAGTTCTCAAGTGTGGGGTTTCAGGTGTTGCTGTGATCTCGGCCCTTGTAGGGAATAGGGCAAAAGATTTTATCGAGATGGTAAACAAATTTCTGAAATGAAACAACTTGCAGACCTTAAAGGTTACCAGCTGATCGGGAATCATTCGGCAGTTAAGACATGTCTATGGCTAAAGAAGTCGTTAAAAGATTTGGGATTCTGCTATAAGCAGAAATTCTATGGAATACAAAGCCACAGATGTCTGCAGATGACTCCGGCCCTACTCTGCAATCAATCTTGCATTCATTGTTGGCGTCCCCTCGAACTCCTGAAGGAATTTAAAGGGTGGGACGAACCCGAAAAAATAGTTGAGGAGAGTATAAAGGCTCAGAAAAGGCTTTTGAGCGGCTTCTATGGTACCGAAGGTGTAAATTTAAAGAAGTTGAAAGAGGCTGAGAATCCAAATCAGGTTGCTATAAGTTTGATTGGAGAACCGACACTTTATCCGTATCTTCCAGAGCTAATAGAGTGCTATAAGAGAAGAGGCTTTACAACTTTTTTAGTTACCAATGGAACGATGCCAGAAGTTATTGCGAGAGTTGAACCAACGCAACTTTACATAAGCTTAACAGCGTTTGACGAAAGGAGCCACATCGAGCTCAACAGACCGGTAAGGAGTTTTTGGGAAAGAATTTTGAGAAGTCTGGAAGTGATGTCGGAATCGAATTCTAGAAGAGTTGTGAGGCTAACTCTAATAAAGGGCTTGAACATGCATGAAAAGGCTGTGGAGCGCTTTGACCAGCTAATAAAGATTGCAGAGCCAGACTACGTTGAGGCAAAAGCATACATGTTCCTAGGCTATTCGAGGCTTAGACTCAAATATGAGAATATGCCGAGTCATGAGGAAGTTTTAGAGTTCAGCAGAAAGCTCGGATATGAAATTGTGGACGAATCGGAACAAAGTAGGGTTTGTCTTTTAAGACCATGAACCTCGAAGACTGCAGAAAAAAACTTGAAGAACTTGAAGAAGCTAGAGAAGAGCTTTTAGACTTGCTTAGAGAACTCAGAATATTTTCATCCAAGGCGATAGTCTATATACATTCTGGGAAAATTTCTGAGGCTGAGGAGAGCATCAGAAAAGCTTCGGATATTTTGGAAAAGGTAAAAAAATTCCGGGAATATCCAGAAATATACTCAGTCAGCCTTGATGCGATGCAAGAGTTCGTAGAAGCAACGAGTTTTCTGAAAGTTGTAAAAGGCGAGTTTGATTTTTCAATCGAATTCGAAGTACTACATTCGGCATTCGTAACGGGATTAGCCGATTTGATCGGAGAACTTAGAAGATATGCTTTAGCGAGGATGATAGAGGGAAAAATCGATGAGGCCGAGAAAATTCTTGAGCTGATGGAAGAAATATACAATAAACTCATGCCATTTGCGACTTTCCCAGATAAAATTGTTCCAAATTTAAGGCCAAAGCTTGATGTTGCGAGAGCCGGGATAGAGAGAACGAAGTCTGACTTAATTTCCGCAAGACTTTATGAGGCTTTGGATAGGGATAGATGACACAGATAGCTTAGAAGGTATGTGTACTACATATATTGCCCTTCTTTTACTTGATGAGCTCATAGAAGTCGGCGAACCCCTTGGCCTTCCAAGGCTGATAAGATTAAACCCGACAATACCTTATAAAACAAGAGGAAATGGCGCAGTAAGCTTTCAAATGGAGATTTACGATTTGGACAGAGCGATGGAAATAGCGGACGAAGTGATTAGGAGTTTTGCAGAGCTAGAAGATGAGAATACTAATCCCGGTGTTGTATTCGTTGAAGAGGAGAAGGTGCCCTTTTTGAGAGAATTTGCGGAAATGGCAATAAAGGATGTTCTATCGATCAATGATGCTCTGAAAGTCATCGAGAGACTTTCAATTCCCCATTTAAAATACAAGAACGGCAGGGGTTTAATCGGAGCATTGGCCTCAGTTGGAGCAAGACTTGATGATTTTGTCTACGAACTTCTAGCTTACAGATATCCGGAGAGATTTGGAAAGCCGAGAATTTGCGACCTTGAAAGCTTTTACGATTTAGATCTTCGGTTTTATCCGGTCATATTCGATACTGTTGACTGGTGTCATAATGTCGTCATGGCCGTACCAGGAACCCCATGTCCTGTTCTCTTTGGTATAAGGGGGGAGAAAATCGAAGCTTTGAAAGAAGCCATAAATATTCTGAAAACTGAAAGTTGGGAGAAATATGCGATCTTTATAACGAACCACGCCACGGACATGCATTTGATCTCAGACGGAGAAGTCAGAGATTTCAGATCATACAAAATAGTTGGAGAAGTCGTTAAAAAACCATACGAGATCGTTGGAGGACATGTATTCTTTGAGATAAGAGTTGGGGAACAGATTTTAAAATGCGCAGCGTTCGAACCTACAAAGCAGTTTAGAAACGTTGTAAGGGCGCTGATTCCCGGAGATAAGGTTGAGGTATACGGTTCTGTAAAGAACTCCACGCTGAATTTGGAGAAGATTAATATCCTGGAACTTCAAAAGCAGTTCGTAGAATTGAATCCGATTTGCCCGAGTTGTGGGAAGAGAATGGAATCGGCAGGTAAAAACCAAGGGTTCAGGTGCAGGAAATGCAAAACAAGGGCTTTTGATAAGATCAGGGTCGAAATACCTAGAAAGATAGAAACTGGTTTTTACGAAGTACCCCCATGTGCTAGGAGACATCTGACGAAACCACTGATAAGGATGAAAGTTGCGAAAAGACACATTTTCAGGTAGATTTTTAAAAACCAAGATTAACATTCTAAGTGGACTTTGCGTTGAGAGAGGAACTAGCAAAGAAGCTCAAAAAAAGCTTTAGGGTAATCTCACCTTACAAAGTTGAGATTGGTTGGATAGATTTGGCCATATTTGGAAAAGAAAGTGTAGGTATTGATTTTTGCCTGAATTATGATTCCAGTATTGAGAGACTCAATTCCTTTCCGTTCAGAAAAAGGATAATTATCGGCGACTGTGAAGGGTGCACTGATCTTTGGGAATTCTGCAAAAAGTATGAAATAACTTTGAACGAAGTGGAACATTTCGAATCTTTTCTGAAAACTAAAAGGCTTGAAGACAACCTGGCTTACCTGTATATCACTCAAGAAGCGTTAGACGACGGGAGATTTGAAGAACTTAAAAATTTTGGATTCGCCACTTCCTATTCGAGGTTAAAAGTCGAGCCGAAGTTTTTTGTAAGTCTGACAAATGAGGGTTACAGAATCGCGAAGAAGATCATTTATTCTAGAATTTTGGCAAAAATTAAAAAGCTTGAAAAACTTGCAAATCCGCTGAACTATTTAATAGCGCTCGGTCTATCGACTTCTCTTTCCTTGAAGCCTGAGGACTTCTCTACGCAAAAAGATTTAAAATCTTTGCTATATTTCTATAGAAAAATTCCTTTAAATAACTTCGTTATTCGCGAAGGACATCCGAAGGTCATGCTTGCCGAGTTTTTGGTTAAATCCGCGCTCAATGAGGAAGCTGTAAAGCTTGCGAAAAAGCTCACTGAGATGGGACTGGCAACGAGTCATTATTTGTACTCTCCCAGTGGCGAACCCATTTGGGAAGAGTTCAGATTTGCTAGAGAAGTAGTAGAATATTTGATAAAGTCAAGTTTCTTTAGCATCGAAAAAGAGATAGCTGAGAAAGTTCGTTTCCTGTTGCATGCAATTCAGGGAAGAGCGGAAATTAGCCAAATTTATGAAGAGCAAATTGGGTTGGCAGAACTGAAAAAGCCAAGTTTAAGTACAGAATTTGAAGAATTTTTAAGATTTAAAATTGCAACTTCCGTGGAGAAGGTTTTGAATAGATTAGACCTAAATTGAAGCATTCGTAATTGCGAAGAAAAAATTCATCCAATAAAAAACTGTTAAATTTCTGACCTCCCCGCCCTAAAAGGGCGAGGGTTTCCCTCAGGGCGGATCATTGGTTTGTGGTTTACCGCCTTCATTTTCATCACTTCATAGCTAGATGTTTTTCACCCCACCCCGCTCCGTTCGTCCAGCGGTAGACCAAGCTGGCCTTCAGCCCGTTACCCCTATCCTTCCCTAGGAGTTGCCCTCTGCTCCTAGCTCCTAGGGACTCGGGGATATGTAGGATGTTTACTGCACTATTTAAATCCGCATTTATGGCTTTTCCTGTGCGGGGACACTTAAACAAGCCTCTTTTAATTCGCCCATTTTTATGGACATCCCCGCACAGGGAGCAGTCCTTTGATGTGTTTGGTTCACCAACATCAGTCACCTTTATCCCCAACTCCTCGCCAATCTCCTTAAAGGCTTTATAATGTAGCTGTAGTTCCAGAAGTTCACCGTGAGCTTATTGCCGTGATTTCTGGCAACTCCTTTTGGGTAGCCAACAACAACCTTTCTCACTCCCTTTTCTTTCAGCTCCTCCATTGTTTTTCTAACCATGCTGTTCAGAGCATGCCTCAGAAACCTCCTTCTCTTATCATAGAGCAGCTTTAGTCTTCTGCTCTTTCTCTGCCCATGTCTAGCTAGAACCTTATGAACCCTGCTTATCTTTTTACTGTAATACTCATATTGGGAAAGTACGCTGCCACCCTTGAAGATGTACCAAGTGCCATCTTCAGCATAGACAGTTGCTAGGTTAACGATGCCCAAGTCCACGCTAGCCCTCAAGCTACTCTTGGCTTTGGCTAAAATCTCAACTTCTACTGGAATGTGGGCATACCAGCTCCTTCTAGCATCATTGTAAATTATCTCTAGTCTGCCTTTTTTTTCCACGCCACTTGAGTTTCCCTTTAAACCCTAGGGTTAGGCCAAAGTCCTTTAAGTATATTGTTCTTTCACTTTCGTTAACTTCATAACGGTCGTTCCTGATAACAAGACCTCCAGGCTACTGGAGGGATGAGGGAGGAAAATACAAGCTGATAATCGGCTTGAACCACTTGGGCAAATTTCTCTCTTTCTTTTCCTCAATTAGGGAGAAAAAGCTTCTCCAGCTTTCAGCGTTCTTTCTGGCAACTTGCTGTGCGTTGACCTTCAACAAGTTTTTGTATCTCCAATATACCTCCTTTTCCGTCTTGACAAAGTCCACCTTTTCTCCTCTCTTGAACTGCTGCATCCTCAGCCAGTTCACTTCGTTCCAGCACTTTGCTGTAATTACGCCTAGCTCCTTCAGCTTCTCATGTTTTTCCTTGTCCACTATTAGCTTAACCACGTTAGTCCTTTTCATCTTTCAACCACTGTTTATATTCTGTATTCTATAATACTTTAAAGTATTCAGAGATTTTAAAGCTTTTACCCCGCCTTCTAAAGGGCGAGGCTTGTCATCCCTTTTGTCAATGCTCAAATTGACGCATAATTATTTTTATAAAAAAAATAACAAACTATTTTTAAACTCACAATCAAAAAAGAGAAAATTTTTTAAATAATAAAATAACCTATTAGATCATGGCAGAAGTCGTACACATCGTTGCCATCGAGACAAATCCAAATGCTGTTTTGGAAAGTCTGAAGAATAGTGGTTATCCCGTTCATCGGTCCTACATTGTTCACAGAAAAAAGGGTGCTGAAAATGCGGAAAACCTAAGCAAAATACTTCAATCACTTGTCGAGACTAAAATTCTGAACTTTGAAGGTAAGGGGTTATACGAATCCTTATGGTCGATTCTTGAAATACTTAGAGCGGAAATGGATAGAGGTAATCTAGTTCTCATCAATTTAACTGATGCGGACAAGACATTTATAATGGCATCGATGATGGCGGCCCAAATTTCGGGATGCAAGGCTTACTTTCTTTCAGAGGAGGGAATAATGTTAATAAAGATGCCACCCTCGAAGAGCTTCAATGAAGAAAGAATAAGAATCCTAAAAGTTCTGATAGAGGAGGGAGGAGTGGTAGAATCCATAAATAGATTAATAGAACTTATCGATGGCAAGGTGGAAGATCAAAAGAAAAAATTGGCTCAAAGAGCAAGAATAAGCTACTATATTAATGAACTTGAAGAAAACGGTCTTCTGAAGACTGAAAGGAAGGGTAAAAATCTGAAGGTCGAGATAACGGAACTTGGCAAAGCTTATGTTATCATGTTCGGTTGACCTTTATGCTATCGGTTCTCATCGTTGCGAGCTCCGATGAGTGGCATAGATACAAACAGCTCGAGGAATGTCTGCTGAACGAATATCACGTCCAGTTCGCAGACAAACTCGGTTCAAGTCTTAAGGAGCTTACAGAGCTTGAAGCATCATTTGACATTTTTTTCTACTTTAAGATTCCGGAAACTAGCGAGATATCAGCTATATCCAGACTTCTAAAAAGCAAGATCCTTATATTCCATGTTAGAAAGGATGGATATTCTCCAATACAGCTTAAAAATGAGCTTCTACCCGTTGCGAGCAGGGTATTGCTAAAGGCCACCGCCATGAGGGGGAAATTAGAATACTTTCGAGGTGTTGACGAAATCTTGGCCCTGAACGCTTTTCATATAGAACCAAAGGAGCCCTGTGAGGTTATATTGAACGGAATTAGGGATTCAAAGGCAATGCTCGGGGATATAATACTCAGGGCGGGAAAAAATGTTATCTTTGCAATCAGAAAAAACAATATTGCCATCTTTTCTGCAGACATCTTTTCAAACGAAGCATTTGCTGAGGGTCAGAATTGTAGGTTTATACACAATCTCATGACAGAAATGCTCGTAGGTGTGGAATTCTACTGAACCTTTCTCATTCTTTCAATTGCATTTACAATCTTTTCAATTGATTCTGAAAGTGTCTTTATCTCTTCAGGTGAATTTGAACTTATTATGAGCTCGCAGATTCTAACTACAGCATTTTCCATTGCATTGAGGAGATTTGAGCGTGTTTCCTCTTTTACTTCCTCTTTTTTCTCCTCTTTTTCCGTCTCCTTCTCTATAATGACTTCTTTTTCGCAGTTGGGGCAGAAAATTCTGCCTTCAGACTCGAAAAGTGGGAAGTGGCATTCCGGGCAATAATAGGAGAGCATTTTTGCCCCCTTCCTTAGCAGTTTAGCTGCATCCACTATTGCTTCGTCCGAAATTTTTTTATTACTCACGGGCATCTGTATGTGGAAGAATATTAAAAAGTTCCGTTCTGAGGTGAGGAGTATGCCGAAGAAAATCCCTGAAAGTATTCTGGACATGTTAGACAGGCTTATACAGGATGAAACTGTTCCAAGAAGTGTAAGAAGGGCTGCAAGCGAAATAAAAGAACGTTTGGTTACGAGCAAAAAAGTTTCGGTTGAAGCTGCATCTGCTATAACCATTCTCGAAGATCTTTCAGCAGATCCCAATTTGCCAATGCATGTAAGGACGATGATTTGGAATCTTGCAAGCCAGCTTGAGAGAATTTCCGTCGATTAAAGGAGAAATTTTCAGGAAATTTGTTCACTTTTGTGGTCTGTTTTATATCCCATCCTATGAGATTTTCGGGAAAGAGATTTTATTTTCTGTTTTGTTAATTCTGTTTCCTATAGTAGTTTTTCTTGAAATACTCAGGATAAAGAAAGGATTTTTTGGTTACTTGGTGAGAGAGTATGAAAAGAAAAGTTTCGGAGCATACGTTTACTTTTTAATATCACTGATTATTTTGACGTATCTCTTTCCGAAGGAATCGGTTTTTGTTGCTGTTTTGACGGCAATAGTAGGCGATGGCTTTGCAGGAATCTTTAGGAGGATGGGAAATGAGTTGCTGGCGAGTTTATCCATGTTTTTTACCTCCACTATTTTAATCTATCTAATTGGGCTCATGAGCTACCACTCGGTTTTTGCCGTTCTTGTTGGAACAACTGTTGAAAGGATAAAGAAGATTAATGGAGTGAGAATCGAAGATAACATCTCAGTCCCGCTCTCTACAGCAATAGCTGATTCTCTATCGTCTTTAATAAGCGATTTGTATTAGTTAGCAAGAGCTACGGCATATGAGCTTCACTAATCTCTTTTTTGAGTAAAGTATTATTTCCTAGATCTAGTTGTCTCTTCATGGACGAAAACGACGCGCTAAAGATATCTAGACTTGTTGCAGTGAAGGTAAAAGAAGCAATACTCTCAGTTCCAGCAGAAAAAAGAGGGCAATTTTTTGCGATGGGAAAAAGTGGCGTGACGAAGTTAATCGACAAAGTTGCTGAAGATGCTGCCTTGGAAGTTTTGATGAAAGAAAAATTGAGAGTTCTCAGCGAAGAGTGTGGTTTTGTGGGTGAAGGTGATATTTTCGTCGCTCTTGATCCTTTGGACGGAACCTTTAATGCAGTTCGCGGAATTCCTTTTTATTCGGTTAGTCTCTGCTTTTCCGATTCGGAGAAACTCAAAGATGCATTTTTTGGATATGTTTTCAATCTTGCCAACGGAGATGAATATTACGCAAATGAAAATGCCTTTAAAAATGGCCAGAGGATAATTTCAAGCTCGGAAGAGGACTTCGGCAAAATGAATGCAATAATCTACTATCCAACGAAAGTTTTGCCTTTTAAAAGGATTAGAATTTATGGAAGTGCAGCTCTGGAAACTTGCCTCGTTGCTGATGGGTCCTTTAACTGCTTCGTAGATTTGAGAGGGATGCTCCGAATTTTCGATGTTGCAGCTGGCATATACATAGCTGAGAGGGCAGGGGCAGTAGCTTTAGATGAGAACGGAAATGGGCTTGGAAACAAGAAGTTCGACCTGTCTGAAAGGCTGAACGTTGTTTTGGCAAATTCAAGGATTTGTAGGAGATTGCTGGAGTTGGTTTTATGAGGTGCGCAATAGTCTATAAGTCATCGGAACATCTGGAAAAAGTTTCAGGTTTTTTGAGAAAACTGGGGATATCTTTTGAGATTTTTTCAAAGCCAACAAGCGAGCTCGAAAGCTTTGACTTCATAGTTAGCATTGGGGGGGATGGAACAATACTGAGTATTCTGCAGGAATTGAAGAAGTGTCCTCCAATTTTCGGCATAAATATTGGAAAGGTTGGTATTCTGACTCATGCAAGACCCGAAGATTTTGAAGTAAAGCTTGAAAAGGCTATAGAGAGCTTTGAAGTTGAAAAATTTACAAGATTGAGCTGCCTCTGCGAATCGGGTGAATTTTTAGCTTTAAATGAAGTCGCGCTTTTAGGAAAAGAAAGAACAAAGCTTACAGAAATAAGCATAAATGTGGATTCGCAAGAAATAGACATAATTAGGTGCGATGGAGTTGTTGTCTCAACTCAAATCGGTTCGACTGCTTATGCTTTCTCTTTGGGTGGTCCGGTTGTCGATCCATATCTCGATTCGATTTTGGTAGTTCCAATTGCACCTTTCAGATTCGGTTGGAGGCCATACGTGCTTAAAGGGGACAGGATCATCGAATTGAAGGCTAAGGAGGGTCTGGCTGTTATAGACGGTAAGAAAGTTGTTGAAACAGACAGGGTTGTTGTTAGGAAGTCAAATTATCCTGCAGTATTCTTCAAGAGGGAGGACAGATTGAAGAACATATTTTATACTATTCGCAGAATAGAATAAATTTTTTAGTCTTAAAGCACACATATTTCTAATCCCCGATCGGGGAAGAGGCTGAGAGAGCTTTGCTCGCGATGAAGCCTTTCTGCGAGCTCGGGGATACACCATGTTGATAGGTCCCTAGAGGAGCGAGCAATAGCTTGCAATGATTCTGGGGCAACCCAAACATGGGACAAAACCCTCGGAAGGTCAGCTGTTCGGAAGCGAGCAGGGCTTGCGATGATGAACAGTGTTAGTTCCGAGGGACATTTTTAGTTTTTATCTTTATCTTTAAATTTCCTTTTTTAAAAAGGAAGTCCAGATTGATGAGTTTAAATCTTGAGGTGAGCTACTTAGATTCTGCCTACACTTATTCGGGCAACATGCCGCAATCTATTGGCAGTCCCCTTCGGATTGTTTAGGCATTCTATTCAGACTTTCTATTTGTTTAAGCTTTTCTCATCCAGTTCTGAAGGGCGAGTTTTCGGTTATAAGGAAAAAGTTTAAAAGCTTCAGCTTGAATGCGGCTTTAGCTGTGGAATCGCTCACATTAGAATCAGAATCGGAAAAAGTTGTATGAGAATGTTGGCAGATTTTTCATAACATGAAAAGATTAAAAAACTTATGGAATTCGGTTTATAAAAATGGGTGCCCAGAAAACCCAGAGCTTTAGCTCTGGGATGAATGGGCAAAGCTTAAATAGTTCTGTGTTGAAAAAGTCTTGGGGAAGTTCCTTGCAGAAAGAAGCCCAGATATGCGTTGTAGGCAAGGTGTTCAGGCCGAAAGTCTTAGCTTTAAATAAAACTTTCAACGAGTATTTCAAAATTGTAAAGTGGTATCTGGGCTACAATTCCAAATCGAAGAAATTTTTGCAT
>Ga0209225_1001060_pt1 | contig 28608 bp, 27 predicted proteins | sample WasSprMetagenome_FD_184732 | JGI IMG/M metagenome (GOLD analysis project Ga0209225, IMG submission 184732) | Sulfidic aquatic microbial communities from Washburn Spring, Yellowstone National Park, USA - WS (SPAdes) (version 3) | ecosystem: Environmental > Aquatic > Thermal springs > Hot (42-90C)... | reverse complement strand
GAGGCTGCACAGCTATATAAGAAGACTCCAATAGCTTTGAGGCTACGAGAGTTTCAGATGATATCGGAAGTGGCAAGGGAGAAGAACCTAATACTGGTGACGTCGACAGGGGGCACAACTTTTGCCGAATTTGCTGGCCTGGCAAAGGCCCTGGACAAGAAATCAGGGAGTACGGAGAAATAAATGAAATGGCGAGAAGATCCCTAACAATTTTTTTGATTTTTTCCATAATTGCATTCTTAACTCTGTCATCTCAAGTAGGAGCTGATGGCGGAAAGGTTCTCGTTTTCAAGGTTAGCGGAACCATCTCCATGGCACATTCTGAGGCCTTGATTGATGCGCTTGACGTGGCATACCGGGAGGGGTATTCCGCAGTGGTCCTGATGCTCTCGACCCCCGGCGGTAGCCTCGACTCAACGCTCCGGATGATAACCGCGATAGAGAACTCCCCTGTCCCAGTAATTGGTTATGTTTACCCGCCCGGGACGACTGCATGGTCCGCAGGAACGTATCTACTTATGGCAACCCATGTCGCTGCGATGGCACCACACACCATAATAGGATCATGTCAGCCCATAGCATACTCTCCGCTGGGCAGTCAGCCGGTTAACGACACAAAGATACTCAATGCTGTGATTTCCGTTATGGCAACTCAGGCAAAGGCTCATGGAAGGAACGAGACCCTGGCGATCAGGTTCATCACGGAGAATGTAAATGTGAATGATGAGGAGGCTCAGGCGCAGGGAGTAATAGAGTTCAGGGCAGAAAGCCTTGAGACCCTACTCAACACAATTCATGGGTTGGAGGTAAAGACGGCGGTCGGGACTGTGAAGTTGAACACCAAGGGTGCAACAGTAACCGAATATTCCTTCAGGATTAGAGACAGTGTTATAAACGTTGTTTCTGATCCGACGATCTCCAGCCTCTTGTTTCTGATAGGAATTTTCGCGCTGATATACGGACTCTCCGCACCCGGGCATGGAGGAGAGATCCTGGGCGCTGCAGCCCTACTCCTGGCGCTTATAGGCATGGGATTTGACGTAAACATGGTCTCGCTCATAATGATGGCGGCCGGCGCGATCTTGTTGATCTACGAGCTCGCCACGCCTGGATTTGGGGTCTTCGGCTTCTCAGGAATAATACTACTCACCATAGGCGCACTCTTCATAGTTCCATTCACCCCCGAGAAGTGGGCGATCTCGGGCGAGTGGTATGCCACATTCACGTATTCCATAGTCGCAGCTACGCTTGTGATCGCAGGGATCTTTCTGTTCATCATAATAAAGATACTGCAGGTGAGGCGGAGGCCACCGGTAATAGGGAGGATCTCCGGGGAGGTTTTGACCTCGACAGAGGATGCGCCACCAAACGAGGTGGCTTTCATTATCTACAGGGGTGAGTACTGGCAAGCCAAATGCGACAAGGGGTTAAAGAAAGGCAAAAAATACAAGATCGTGGGGAAGGATGGTCCTGTGCTGATACTCGAGGAGGTAGTAGAGACTCCCTAAATTTCTACGAGAAGTTTTTTAATGTCCTTGCCTTATAGAATTTTCAGTGATCGCAATGGTTTTTAGTGTTGAAGGGGTCTCAATTATTGAGACCACCGAGATCAAGGTTAAGAACCCAGTCCTGATGTGCGGTCTGCCTGACGTCGGACTGGTCGGGATAATTGCAGTGTCGCATATAATAAAGGGTCTGGAGATGAAGGAGATCGCCCACATAGACTCCGACATCTTCCCGCCAGTGGTGGTATTCCATCAGGGCATACCCACTTACCCTCTAAGGATCTACCAAAAGGATGATCTGCTGGCACTCTTCTCTGAGACCGCTCTCTCACCAGAGTCGATATATCCACTCTCAAAAGCCATTGTGGAGTGGGCAAAGTCGAAAAACACATCGCTCCTAGTATCACTGGGCGGGATCGGGGTCCCTAACAGGATCGACATAGAGGTCCCGAAGGTCTACGGGGCTTCAAATATGCAGCACATCAGGGACAGCATAAGGAAGTTCGAGATCCCGGTTATGGAGGAGGGATTTCTGGTGGGACCGTATGCACTTATGGCAAAGTTCTCTATCCATCAAAACCTCCCCAACCTGCTTCTCATGGCAGAGTCCTACCCCCAGTACCCTGATCCAGGGGCAGCCGCTTCCGTGATATCTGCCCTCAATAAATTCGTTCCAATAAATGTGGATGTGAAGGCGCTTATTGAGCGTTCTGAGGAGATCAGACTCAATGCCAGAGAGTTGATGAGAAAGACCGCAGAGAACTTAAAGAAGATGGGCAAGTCCCAGGAGTACGAGCTCCCGCTGATGTATGTTTGAGGTGACTGGCTTGAGCATTGAGAGAAGGCCAAACAGAGAACGTACGGACTTTTGGATAACTGAAGTTATGTGGGACTCCACCAGGGGCTGCCTTGAACCGCTCACTGAAGTATACGACAACGAGACCGAGTTTATCATAAGAATCGACATGCCATGCGTCCGCCGGAAATCCGACATAAAGGTCCACCTGACGGAGGACACGGTTTCCATAGAGGCTCAGATGAACAGGGTGATACAGTACGAGAGGTGGGGGACCTTCCAGCGGGAGGCAAAGTTCTTCAAGTACACCAAGACCTTTACCCTGCCAGCAAAGATAGACCCTGAATCCTCAAAGGCCAGGTTCAAGGACGGTGTCCTAGAACTGAGATTGCCTAAGAAAGAGAGGCGCTTCACAATATCCATTGAATGACCGTGAACTTTTCTTGATTCAAGAACTGGTTTTTTAGACCAGTAGCTAAATTCTTAATTAACCCAAACTTTACAACCGCGCTTTTCTTATAACAGAGAAGAGAGTTTCTTCAAGACATTAGCAATTATTTCAATGCTGTCCAAATATTCGCTTATTGAGACGTTCTCGATGGGGGTGTGGTCCAGTTTAGAGTTACCCGGTCCATAAACCACGGACGGGACCCTGAATTTCCTTACGAAGTCATTCACATCGGCAGTTCCGGTCTTGCGGGAAAGCCTTCCCTCCCTGCCAGTCACCTCCTTAATACTATCCAAAAAACACCTCACAAGCGGAGACTGCTCATTCTCAAGAAACGGCTCATTCTCGTCCAAAAATTCAAATTTTATCTTTGCCCTCTCCTCCTTGACTCTAAATTCATCGACCGTGGAAGCTATTTTCTCCTTGATCTCTTCGAGGGTCATGGTGGGCGGAACCCTTACATCGACCAACATCTCGCACATTGACGGGACAGTGTTGTCTTCCCTTCCCCCACGTATTTTTGTTACACAGAGGGTCGGGGTCTCAAATAAGTCTCCTCCCTTAGACCAGTTCTCTTGAAGTTCCTGCAACCTTTCTATGAGCCTCACAGCCACATAGATCGCGTTCTCGAAAAGCGTGGGCGCACTCGCATGCCCTGGTGTGGTCTCACAGAGGAATCTGACCAGTATTCGCCCCTTGTAGCCCACCGTTAGTGCGTAAGCCCCGCTAGGCTCCCCAAATATCGCATAATCGTAATTCTCTTGGCACCTAGAGAGGAAGTGCCTCATCCCTTGACTCTTACCCTCCTCGTCGACGACTGCAAGCACAGTTATCCTCCCCTTCCCACCCCCCTCAATGTATCTCTTCGCGCCACAAATGAGGGCAGCAAGGGGCGACTTTGCATCCACGGCGCCCCTTCCAAAGATGACTCTGCCCCTTTTTTTGGTCTTGATCTTGCCCCTCACGGTATCCATGTGCCCGCACAGAAGAACGCTAGGTCGACCTTCTCCCCATCTGGCCTCGACGTTCCCCACCTCGTCCACGCTGACCTTGAAACCCAAACGCTCAAGCTCCCTTGACAGGTACCTTGAAATTTCTTCCTCCTCCCCGCTAGGGCTGTAGATCTCGAGGAGATCAAGCAGGAGCCGCTCTGGGTAACCTTCTTCCATTATCCTCCACCGAAGACTCTCTTCTCCTCTTCCTTTATTGAGTCCCCAACAACGGAGAGGACCTCTTCAACCTCGTCCTTAGAGATGACGAGGGGCGGGAGCAACCTGAGCACAGTCTTGCCGGCCTCCAATACTATGACCCCTCTCTCCAACGACCTGAGAATGATGTTCATGACCTCAAACCTCATGTCAATTCCCAGCATAAGCCCAAGGCCCCTAACCTCCCGGACCAGTTTACTCTCCATCTGGGAGAATCCTTTCTTCAGAAGGTCCCCCATCACCCTTGCGTTGTCCACCAGCCCTTCTTCTAATAGGGCGTCGATGGCACCAGCACAGGCGGCGCATGCCAATGGGTTGCCACCGAAAGTGCTTGAGTGTTCGCCTCTCTTAAGGGAGTCCATGATGTCGGCTCTTGCGAAGGTTGCCCCTATGGGGACGCCGCCCCCAAGTGCCTTGCTGGAGCAAAGTATGTCTGGCTTCACTCCAAAGTGCTGGTGCGCCCATAACTTGCCAGTCCTACCAAAACCACTCTGTACCTCGTCCAAAACCATCAGAATCCCCCTCTCGTCGCATAGTTCCCGAACCTCCTTGAGGTATTCCGGGGGCGGCACGTTGATCCCGCCTTCGCCTTGGACAGGTTCGACAAAGATTCCCCCAACACTTTCGTCGACAAGTGCCTGGAGCTTCTCTATCTTTCCGTACGGCGCAAATTTAACGCCCTCGAGGAGGGGCATGAAAGGCTCCCTGTACTTGGCGTTCCAAGTGAGTGAGAGGGCGCCCATAGTCTTGCCGTGGAAGCTGTTAACCATGGCAATTATGCCCTTCTTCTTCGTGTACTTCCTCACCAGTTTTATCGCGGTCTCGACTGCCTCGGCCCCAGAGTTGGAGAGAAAGACTTTGTCGGTCCCGTCTGGCTTTATCCTCTGTAGCCTGGAGAGGCACTCCTCCCTCGCATCGTTGTAAAAGGATCCGTGGCAAGTTATAAGCCTCTCTGCCTGACGCTTTATGGCCTCTACGACCTTAGGATGGCAGTGACCCAACAGTGCGACCCCGTACCCGCAGCTGCAGTCTATGTATACCTTCCCCTGAGAGTCCCAGACCTTAGAACCCTTCCCCCTTACAAGGGTCACGGGACGTTTCCAGAAAGTGTCAGCTAAGAATGTGTCTTCGAGTCTGCTCAAAGGGATATCACCGTCCCGCGCCTGCCCTCCAGCGCGTCCAAGATGGGTCTGTCAACAAACCCAGAAGTTATTATTGCCCTGCCGACCCCTCCCTTGATCGCGTCCACCGCCGCGTGAATCTTTGTAGACATCCCGGCTCCTATGTCCTTCAAGAGCCCGTCAACTTCAACTATGCTGATCTTAGGCACTATTTTTCCGTCGAGCATCACTCCTTCCACGTCGGTCAGGTAAATGACCACGTCAGCCTTAATAGCCTTTGCAACTGCGCTCGTGGTTCTATCACCATCCACATTTAAAGGCTCGAACTTCATCCCCATTGCCAAGGGGGAGATCACCGGGGTGTATCCCTCTCCCATGAGGAGTTCGAGTAGCCTGCTGTTGACCGAGGTGATTTTGCCGGTGTAACCTCCCTCTATTGCCCTTTTCCTTCCCTGCTCATCAACGATCACAAGCCTCTCTTTCCTCTCAGCCCTAAGGAGACCGCCGTCGAAACCAGACAACCCGATGGCGTTTATGCCGAAGGATTGGAGAAAGCCTACGATCTTTGTGTTGATCTCTCCCGCCATGACCATCGCGTATATCTCTGCAGTCTCCCTGTCTGTGTATCTGCTCTTAAAGCCCTCCGGCGATACGACGAATTTCTGCTCCTTGCCCAGCTTCGTAGCCATCTCCGTTACAAGATCTCCGCCGCCATGGACAATTACCAGTCCCTTTTCCTTCACAAGAGCCTTAAGGTCTTCTATTAGTGGAAGGTTCGGACTCTCTCCCTTGAGAAGGTCTCCTCCGATCTTAACAACAACTCTAAGACTCATATCGGTCTTACTCCAGCAAACTTGATGCCAGTCCGCTCGTCCACACCTATCATCAGATTGAAGTTCTGAACCGCTTGACCAGCGGCGCCCTTCAACAGGTTGTCGATCGCGCCGAAGGTCACGAGTCTATTGGCATGTGGGTCAAGCTCAAAACCCACATCGCAGAAGTTCGAGCCGACCACATTCTTGGGGTCTGGAAGCTGGTGGAGGCCCTTCTGATCCCTCACGATCCTCACGAACGGCTCGTTCTGGTACAGCTCCCTGTACGCCCTCCACAGCTCCTGCATTGTTACCTCCCTGCCCAGGAACAAATGTCCGGTGACCATTATCCCCCTGACCATGTCGACCGCATGGGGCGTGAGAGCCACAGTGACTTTCTCCCCGCCCGCCTTCAGGGAGAGCTCTTGCTCTATTTCTGCGGTGTGCCTGTGCATGACCGGCTTGTACGCCCTAACTATGTTTGAGTGCTCTGGGTGGTGGCTCGCCTCGCTCACGTTAGCTCCGGCCCCTGAGGACCCGATCTTGGCGTCCAAGACGACCCTGTTTGGCTCAACCATTCCTGCTTTTAAGGGAGGGGCCACGCTGAGTATGCTTGCAGTTGCTATGCACCCTGGGTTGGCAACAAGCCTAGCGTTTCTTATCTCATCCCGATGGAACTCTGGCAGGCCGAAGACTGCAACCTCAAGCAACTCCGGGCAAGGGTGCTCCCACCCATACCATTTCGGGTAGTCATCCTTGTTCTTCAGTCTGAAGTCTGCGCTGAGGTCGATCACCCTGACTCCTGACTCCAAGAGCCTTTTCGCCACAGGAGCAGAGGCGCCATGTGGGAGTGCCAAAAAGACAAACTCGCAAGATGAGACTATCTTCTCCACGTCTGGTTCGACGAACTTTAAGTCGGTCAGCTTCCTCAACTGGGGGTGCAACTTGAATACTAGCTCACCTGCATGTTCCCTTGAAGTGACTGCCCTTATGTCAGCCTCTGGGTGGTTTATTAATATCCTTAGGAGTTCGCCTCCGGTGTAGCCGGACCCTCCTATTATTCCTACAGTTTTCATCTCTTACCCTCCCTGATGGCGTACTCCACAATCATACCTGGTATATCCACACCTGTAGCAGGAACCGTATTCTTAAACTCAACGGTGCTGTTTATTTCGTGCACCACCAGACCGCCGCCGTCCTCCATCATGTCAACCCCGAAAACCCCTCCGCCAACGGCCTCCGCGGCTCTCAGAGCCAACTCCCTGATCTCGGGGGTTACGGGGCATCGCTCTACCTTTCCGCCTCTTGCTGTATTTGTCCTCCAATCCTCACCAGTGTTTACCCTGTAAATCGCAACAGGCACCTCCTCGCCTATGACGAAGACCCTCAGATCCCTCGGAGGCCTTCTTACCATCTCCTGCAGGTAGTAGATCTGGTAAATCGGAAACATCAACTCCCTGTGCTCGAGTGCCACCATCGCCGCCGTCTTATCCTTTAGGAGCGAGACGAGCCTCCCCCAGCTGCCCACGACTGGCTTCAGGATCGCAGGGTATCCGAGTTTCTCAAGCGCCTCGAGGGCTGAATCCTGAGTGAATGCCAGGTAGGTCCTAGGGGTTGGTATGTTGAACCTTTTGAAGGTGAGGGTGTTCAGTACCTTGTTGCCACAGATCTCTGAGGTCCTGTAGCTGTTTATGACTCTGACGCCAAAACTCTCCAAGGCGGCTGCCGCATGGAGACCCCTGAAGTGGCTGACACACCTCTGCAGGACAACGTCGCCCACGCCTTCCGGCCTCTCGGTTGAGGTAAGGTCAATGGAAAGTCTCTCCGCGTCTATCATTGAGAAGTCTACTCCGCGCTTCTCACATGCGGTGTACAGTGCTTTTTCTTCCCACCTCATGTGGTCGTACAAGATATTGAGCTTAACCATGTGAAGTCAGACCCTGATAGATTCGAATAACGAAATTATTTAAACATTTCGTCCCTGTATAAATAACCAATTATACGTTTAGAGAACTCAAAAGTTCGAATTTCAAACCCAAGACCTAAGGACTATCATGGAACTTGTCTTGGCTACCCCCTCTATCCTCCTTATGTCGTCTATGTGCCTGTTGATCTCCTGTATACTCTTACCAGACGCCACAGCTATGACATCAACATCCCCCGCGACCTCAAACACCTGATCGACGCCTTCTATCTTCTTGACCGCCTGAGCGACCTGCGGGTTCGGGTAAGATGGCTGAACGGAGATGAGTATGAGAGCCTGTACCCTCTCACCAGTCTCGATCTCGACCGTGAACTTTTTTATTATCCCCTCGTCCCTCATCCTCTCCACACGTTTTCTGACCGCCGCCTCGGAGAGCCCTATCTCTTTGGCTATCTTGGTGTATGGTACGCGGGCGTCTTCTTTCAAGAAGGAGAGGATCTTCATGTCAATGCCGTCAACATCCCGCATAAAGGCATCACTTTATTCTCATATTTCCGGTCTGAGTTTAAAAACATCTCTCCTTTGAGTTCGTAGTACTGATGATGGCGGGTCAACCATGCAAAGACTTCAATATCTTTTTTAATGGGCCCATATAAATCCTCTAATGGAGGCAAGCGTTTGTGATATCTCTAGGAGAAAGCGTCGAACGCAATGGCACAGGGCACACTTGGAGGCGCTCTATTACAATCGACATAAAAGTCCCTCCGGAGCAGATTAACCCACTGCTGGACTACCTCACATCTGCGATAGAAAAGAATCCGCACCTCACATACCTGACGAGGTCAACCACAGAAGGCGCAGCGATACTCCAGTACAGGCTTGTGGCTGCTGATGGTAGCCTGCTGGACGTAGCCGTGAAATTTCTACCGGAGAAGATCGAGGTCTACTATGCGCCCTATCCGCCCGACTCGATCACTGAGAGGGATTACATTGGACTGGATATGGAAATGGAGTCGCTTATCAGGTCTTACTTTGCCGATCAGAGCAAGGCGTCTCTCTTCCTAGTATTTTCACCAAAGATGAACTTAGTCCCGGGCAGGAAGGAGGGCGGTATAAAAAAGGTCATCTCTTCCATAATATTTGGAAACTTTCTTTACCTCTTCATGCTGATCCTCTTGGTAGGGATATTCCTTTACCAGTACTTCCAGATGCTCACACCTCTCCTTTTAGTGGGTCTTCAATTCATAATAGTAATATTTGCAAACAAACTCATAGCGTACCGCGGGGAGTTTGACGTTACCCCAGATAACGCCACTATACATATTGCCGAACTGAGGATGAGGAGGAATGAATTCGACCAGGTTATAAAGACCTGCATACCAAGAATGACTTTGATAAAGAAAGAGATCTACGACTCGACCCTGGCGCTCGGAAGGGAGCTAGACCCTGAGATTATAGTCAAGACTCTGAACAAGCACGGCCCAGTGTGTGCCCCAGAATTTGTTAGGGTCAAGACCGTGGATGTCTACAGGATCGTGAGCGACCTTGCCTCGAAATTCAGGTTTCAGGTCCCAAGAATAACGCTGTTGAACGTCCTACCTCCCAACGCTGCAGCAACAGGGATCTCCCCCTCAAGGGCCACTGTTCTCATAACAAGCGGGCTGATCGCGCAGATGGATGAGGATGAGATAAAGGCTGTTTTGGCGCACGAATTCAGCCATGTTAGAGCGAGGGACCCTCTGATACTCATGAGCCTGGCAACCCTCGAGTACCTGACAAGAGTCTACATCGTGTGGCCAGTATTGGCAACTTTTGGATTGTTCATAGATTTTGCCTACCTCTTTCTATCTTTCACACTTCTATTCTTTGTGGCAAAGTTTCTAGAGGCGAGGGCCGACCTCGACGCAGCCATAATAACTGGACAGCCAAAAGTCCTTGCATCGTCGCTACGGAAGCTTGGGCTGTGGAAGTACCAGTCAAGGGTATTCGAGCTGGTTAACAGTGGAGAGTGGCTCAAATGGGATCCGCACCCTCCACTTTACTACAGGATAAGAACCTTAGAGAACCTCGACCCATCAAAAGTCGGGAATACCTTTATAGCGGCCATTAAAGGGTGCGTGAGGGGATTCCTAGACTCCCTCCATGGTAGATGAGCTTACCAAATTGTGAGGGACATTTGACACTCTCCACGGCTGAAGCCGGGAGATTCTTGCACACAGCCCCTTCAGCGCTCAGAGACACATCTGTTTCAGCATTCATCCCTCACTGCTCAGGGGCTATCTGCAATGGGTGTGCCACCACCCAGTTAATGCTACCTTTATGGAGGTAGCCTATATTTAATGGTTGTATCTCTGCTCGAACCCCTCCCACCCAGTTCAGTCCGGAGCCTTATTCGAGCCTTCGGACATCCGGACCACACCAGAAAGTACTAATAATTATAAGAAATATAAATCTAGTGGCGATTCATCCCACGGTTAGAACCGTGGGCTTTCTCGCCGAGTGCATGTAAGAAACACGAGGATATGCGAGAAATACGAATTTTAAAACATAAATTATATATAAAAAAATATAAAAATTTAAATTAAATTATGAATTATGATATAATATAATAAATTAATTAAATTTTTAAAAATAAATAAAGGTTTGGAAAAAAAGAGGTTTAGAGGGCCTCTATCTTGCCGCCCTCAATTTTCCCCTTCTTGAGGCCTTCTATGAATGCGTCTACTTTAATCGCAGGCATGGAGAGGATCTGGATCGTTCCCCGCGAACCAAACTCTGCGGATATAAGATATACGGTCTCGTTGCCTGGAGCCTCGATTATGTTAACAAAGTCGTATGGCCCAAGCGTTGCAAACTGGTGGATTATTTTGGCGCCCAGCGCCTCGATCTCTTTGTTTACCTCTTTGATCCTGTCGGGTTTTTCCTTGATTGTCTTCCTGCCCTCTGCTGTCAGGGTTGACAAGAGGACATAGTAGGGCATTTTTACCCTTGTTATATTTTCACTAAAATTACTATTTAGGATTTTGGTGGAATGTGTGGAGAGAACGGGGCCCTTTATGATGGTCCGCCATTTGTCCTGCCGAGCACTTCGGTCAGCTTCTGAGCTTCGGCGAGTCGAACCAGAGCCCGGACACGTAGTGATCGCCCCCTTTCTCGACAAAGACCACCTTCACTGTGACCTCACCCTCGTCTGTGTACTTTGCCCTGTAATAAACCACTGTGAAGTTTCCCTGAAGCTCAACCTTGGAGAAGTCCTTTGAGACGTAATTTCCAACTTTTGATTTTATAAAAGCCACGGTCTGCTGAAATACCGGCTCTGGCATCGCGCGCTTCATAGAAGGGTCCATATTCTCAGAGAATTTAGTATAATTCCCTTAATTCATTGCCAGCAAGATCTTCTCTGTGATGGGATCTGCGTAGGCTCTCACTTTCCCTACGTCGACAGCTGGTGTTTGGGCGAAAATGTAGATCCCAAATGCTACTGCGACGAGTATGACTAAGACAAAAACGACATCCTTTCTCATTGTTTGATAACCTCATGTGGATTTTGAGGCGCCTCAATATATCTTTTTGATGGTGTAAATTGCGTAGAACGCCAAAAATAAGGTGTAGGCAGCCACCAATCCCTCTACTTGCCAAACCGGGAGCCTCATCACGTAGTAAGCCAGCCCAGCGACCCAGTCCAAGACCGTATGTGCAACTACCGCCACAACGAGGTATTCCTTGTAAGATGTCGCCTTCAATACTATGAAGGTCAGCGCAATGTGAGCCAAGACCGCTACGTACCTTTCTAAAACACCAGGCAAGAGGTCCAGTAGTCCCAGAGACGACGTTGTTGGGGAGAGGAGCACACTTGGGAAATATATGACCAACGCTTCTGCTATTCCCCAGCCAAGCCCAAAGGTCAATCCAGCCTTTAAATCAGAGGTCTTTGTCCTCTTTACGAGCCAGAACCTCATGCCCTCTTCGAACAACCCCGCCAGTATAGCACTGTATCCTATGACTGCCACAAGGTCCTGGACTAACAGTTGGAATAGGTTCAGGGGGATTATTCGGAGGATCAGGGCTAAAACCCACCCCATTCCTCCGAATAACAGCAGTTTCGGAGTGTTTCGACCAAAGTAAAATCCTAAAATGAAGAGGGGCGCAAAAACCAAAATAAACAAAATCACCGAAACAGGTCCGTCCAAAACGATCAACCCTGATACCACTTCACAAGCCAAAAGTACTTGCTGAGAACGCTGTTTAAAGCTAAAACCTTCAGCCTGTTAGGTTGAAAAACTCTTCCAACCACGCATACTTGAAGATCCTTCTGCAAGGGAACATCCCAAGCATTTTTTCGACCTAAAACTATTTAATCCTAGCCCATTCATCCGAGAGCTAAAGCTCTGGGTTTTCTGGGCACCTTTTTTTATGAACTCTGCTAGTCTGGGAAAATTGAAAGCGGGATCAGCTCCCCGTCAGGTCCAGCATGCTTTGAGTCTCTCGGGGGTTGTCCCCATCCGGCAAGGCGGGAGGAGGTCATTAAATTTAATGTTGAAGGGATGACCAACAGAAACCGATAATAGTCATGAGAGTGAAGAAATGATCGACTGATATGCGGATTCTCCTTGTGGTCAGCGCTCCTGCATACATGTCCCCCTCGCCAAAGGATAAAAACTACATCGATGCGCTGAAAAAGGCTGGACTGAATATTCCATCCCTAGACATAGAGAATGAATCGGCATATCTTGAGGCGGCGCGCCAGTTCTCCAAGCGGGCAAGGGATCTGTTTCAAGGGTATTTCAAGAAGATCATGGAAGGGGTCAGGATCGCCAGGAGCCATGGCATAAAAATAGACCTCTACCTTTTGAGCCCGAGGTACGGTCTTATCAGGGAGGAGGAGGTCGTTCTTCCGCATTTGGTAGACATAGAAAGTCTGAAAAAGAAAGATTTGGAGGCGCTCTGCGAAAAGCTTAGGATCGCTGAGAAGCTCTCCAGCATTATGCAGCAGCCCTACGACATTGTCATTCTCGTTCTGAAGAGGGAGCACCTGCCGCTTCTGGGTACGCTCAAAAAGGGTCTAAGCCTTTCAAACGCGGCTTCAAAGGTTATAGTTGTCTCGGCTCCCTCTTTGGCCAAGGTATTTGGCGAGCCCATCAAATTTGTTGGAATCAGGCAGATAGGCAAGAGAGCTGAGGCTTTTGTAGAACTGGTAGACTCGCTGACCGTCAGGACTCTCAAGGACTATTTCAAGGAAGCGAAATGAGCCCCTTCAGCTTTGCAATCTAATTCTTTTGACCACTTCTCTCTTTATTGCAAAATAAGATAGGGCTGCGGCAACAGCCCCCAATATGAGCGATGCGAGGACCCCACTCAAGGAGTATTGGAGGTTGTACTGTGATTCGCCAACGACTGATGTTCTGACCTGAGATGTCTGGTTGTCCCCCACAGAGAATGAAAAAGATTCGTTATTTTGAGGCGCCTTTTGATATTCGGGGGCGGCCTCGGTCCTTATCCCCTTTGATCTGAATTCCGCGGGGGATAAACCGGACAAAAGTAGGGGAGATGAGACCAACACAACACCGATTATTACTGCCAAGAGAGCGTTATAAGCAAGTCTCAAACCATTTCCCTCTTAAAAATAGGCTTTGAATGCTCTATAAATCTACACATTAGAACGGCCTCCTTAGCCATGCTCTGATGGTTTCTATCCAAGTGATGACGGCCGCGGTGGCGCCGAATATTATCGACATTGGCGGTCTGGGGGTGTTTTCTATGGGATAGATTATCAGATACGCGATCAGCATTGTGGTGAAGAGCACGGAATAAAAGAAGTACCTTGGGAGGGCTATCCCTGCAACCCTTATGAACTGGGAGAAGAGCTCAACCTTCACCTCCTTAGAGATCACATACTCCCCTCCGACCTCTTTTTTGACGAGGCCAAGATTGGCGAGCTTTTCCAAATGGTAAGACGCTACACTTGGGCTGCTGAGGTGGAGCTCCCTCATTATCTCTCTGGGACCTGCCGACCCTTTCTTCAAAAGCGCCCAGTACACCCTCAATGTGGTCCCCTTGAGCTCTGCCTCGACGTTCTCTTTATCGCGCCTCACATTAGAACTTTTGTAGGTTTGTATTTAATAACGTTTGATGAAGTTTATTGTCAGCTGCCCACCGCTCAAACGTGTAGGATTCATGCAGGCTTTCACCGAAATTTTGTGACGCCCCAGACTGTTGACAAAAACTCGTGAAAGGGATTTACTGCGAGTATTTTTTATATTTGGCATCCACCAGCAATTCAGAAAGTCTTGATCTCTATAAACGGTTCTTGGGGACGTATGAGGGCGTAGGCCCCCTTATCAAGACCATACACATGTTTGGCCGAAAAGACCGTCAGAACCCTCCCAGCATGATCCCATCTGTAACCATTTTTTACGGGGGAGTGCCCCCTGACCAAGTATTTGACCCCAAACTTATCGAGTACTTTGAAAGAGACATCCGGCCCAAATAGCACCCCTGCCCCCCTATTAGACGGAGCTACGCCCCTGAGGCTTTCAGAGGGGTCGCTCCACAGGATAATCTCCAACTCATCCTCAGTCGGATCCTCTAGCCCCCTGAGGGTTAATTCGGGAGAGATGCCACCGTGAAGCAGGAGTGCAACCCCCTCGACGATAACTGCTACAGGCAAGGCTTTGTGCAGGTCCATTAGTGATTGGTAGACCTCCCTCCAAGATTCCCCATAGGCATCTTTCAAGTGCCAAGGCAGGTCATGCGGGTAGAACTCAATCAGATCAGCTGCCTCGTGGTTCCCCTTGAGCAGGAACACTTCATCTGGACGAGAGCATTTCATCTCCAATATCTTTTCGTAAACATCCAGAGGTGAGGGGCCTCTATCCGCGTAGTCCCCAAGAAAAACTACCTTGCTCACTCCAACCTCACTCTCGAGCTCCCTTGTGATTGTGCCCAAAGATCTGTGATCTCCGTGTATGTCGCCAACTACGGCTATTGGCAGGTCCTTTATCTTGAGAAGTTTACCAGTCCTGAGTTTTTTATTCTCCTCATTAAGGATGACTCCCTTGGTCTGTTTTATGAGCTGTTTCAACTCTTCGAATTTTCCCATTTTGCTCGAACCACGCCATTACGAGTACTTATACTTTTACTTTATAAAAAATAAGCGCCAATGGCTTTAAATCGGAAAAATTGAACGAGCTTTTAATCCCCCGGAGATCCTTGTGGTGTCTTGCCCGTTTCGGCAAATGCAGATTTTCAATAACCGTAGATGCTGATGTTTTGAGCCCTTGCTTTGAAACTAGAGGCCGCCTTTGACCATGTAGAAGTCGTCTGAAAGATCAATCTTATTGGTGGAGCGTGCCCTGCTAATCTTATCAATGTCTGATCAATGAAAGGATGACCAAAAATTTGAAACTGGATACCTTTTTTAAACGTCAAACCTCAACGAACTTGGTCTCCTGTGATATACAAAATACAAAAATTGTAAAATGAGACGGGGCACAGGAATGGAATAAAACAAAATAAATCCCCCCCAGCAAATAGTCTATTGTATGTCGCACACGGGGTCGGCCTACCTTCCACTGCACGGAGGGTGGGCTCCTGCATGGCTGATCAAGCGAATGATAGCTCTAGCCAAGGGTATAGTCCTCATAATGGTTGACGAGTTTGGGAGGGCTGAATTTTTAAGAAGGATCTCAGACCCCTACTGGTTTCAGGCTTTGGGATGCACCCTCGGTTTTGACTGGCACTCCTCCGGCGTCACAACTGTTGTCACAGGAGTTTTAAAATCAGCCATAGATCCTCAAGAGACAGGGCTTGCAGTCTGCGGGGGGAAGGGCAAGCGCTCAAGAGAGACGCCTCTTGAGATAAGGAAGGCGGGGGAGATCTTCGGGCTCTCATCATCAAAGATCGATAGTTTAGTTTACGCGAGCAAAATGGGTGCAAAGGTGGATACTGCTGCCATCCAAGCAAACTATCAGCTGTACCATCATGCCTTTCTGATGTCTGAAGATGGCAGATGGTGCATAGTACAACAAGGGATGAACCCCGAGAATAAGTTGGCCCGGAGGTATCACTGGCTGTCAGAGAGCGTCGCTAGCTTCGTCGTCGAGCCCCATAAAGCAGTAGTTGGTCACAGGGAGGGGAAAGTCCTCAACATGACTGCAAAGGAGGCTGATGAGTGCCGAAGGACGTCGGTCGACATTGTAAATGATGATGTTAGGAAAATAAAGAGGCAACTGGCAATTGTAAGGGAGGAAAAACAGAAGTCGCTGATGGATTACATGGACGGCAGGGTGCTCGTGATGCCGTGGAAGATTAACTGGAAGGCCCTCGAGACGGCGTATAACCTGCGGCCTAGGAATTACGAGGAACTCTTGGGGATTGAGGGCATCGGACCTGCCACTGTGAGGGGACTAGCACTGATCTCAGACCTGATCTATGGTGCGCCACCGAGCTGGAGGGATCCTGTTCGTTACTCTTTTGCCTTCGGGGGCAAAGATGGTGTGCCTTTTCCGGTCCAGAAAAGGGAGATGGACGAGGCCATTGAGTTTTTGAGGATCGCGGTAGAACAAGCAAAGATTAATGAAAAGGAACGGCTAAATGCTCTCAAGAGGCTTAGGGCCTTTTCTAATCCAAGTCGATGATTGTAAGAACGAAGATGCGCACATTCATATGATGCATGTTAGGTGTAGATTGCAGGATTGCAATTAAAGTTTCAACAGAGCAAATGCCCTTTGGTCAACATATTTTATCCATTAAGTTTAAATAATACTATAGTGCCCACTATTATCCCACGGAGGGTAAAAATTGGACAAGGGTGTCAGCCGTTATAAAGGTGTTCGCCTTTTCAGATAAGTATCCAAATCCAAACCTAAGTAAGAATAAAAATAGAAAAAATGAAATAACCCCCTCCGCGATCTTGGAAGAGTCGTTGAAAAGGGTCTGCTCTAAGAAGCTGACGCTATTGCAGAAGCGAATTTTACTCCACATTGCGGAGACTGAGCACCTGGGTCTCACGTGTTCCGGGCAGGTCAGAGAGATCTCTCGACGAATGCGCATACCAGAATCCACCGTGAAGTGGAGCATCAGAGCGCTCAGGGACTTCTACCTCATAGAAGGTGGGACCCCTGAGAACAGGGGCGTTCCGGCGAAGGTCACGTATCCTGGACTATTGATCGCGGAAGGACTGAGGAGGGAGCATATGTGAGATCGAGCACCGTCTTGAGTCTTCTAATAATGGCATTGTGCTTCGTATCAGTCCCAGTCATTGCAGCGACAGTAGGCGGCTGGTATGCCTACTGGGGCACACTGCTTCTGAGCGTTGTGTGGAGTGCGGCGATCCTCTGGCTGAAGATATCACACTGGGAGGATGAATGATGACAGCGATACCTTTGCCTACGCCAGAATCAACAGTGGCTGTGAGTGTTGCTGTTTCATGCATGTTAGCCGTCAGTGTCGGCATTGGAATATACTTCTTCCGCAGGGCGAAGAATTTTGACGAATGGATGGTCGGGCATGGCGACATAGGCCCAATAGTGACAGGTTTGGCTTTAACGGCGACCTGGCTCAGCGGGTGGGCGATATTCGGGAATGCGGGCTTGGGCTACACCTATGGATGGTCTGGCTCCTGGCTCATAGGAACTGCAAACCTGATGGGTCTATCGCTCTGCGTTGTTTTAGGATACCGAATGCGCCGATACGCTGCCCTTGGGGCGAGGACGGTCCCAGAGGTCGTGAGGATAAGGTTTGATAGCAGGCTTTTGCAGGCACTTGCCGGGCTGACGATGATGATACTTCTGATAGTCTACAGCGTTGGGCAGTACAAGGCAATGGCGTCTGTTTGGCGCCTGACCACCGGCACAGATTGGCTCTGGAGCCTCGCGCTGACGGCCGTTCTCTGCGGAGTGTATCTTGCTCTCGGAGGCTACGCCGGAACTCAGTTCTCCTTGGCCCTACAAGGCGTCATATTCATGGTTGTTGGATGGATATTCGGCATAGCATCCATCTTCTGGGCCGGAGGACCAGCAAAGATAGCCGAGGCTATAGCAACGTCTAACTTCGTAAAACCAGGCGGGGCTGCAACCCCAGTCTCACTAGCGGGCTATACCGCCCCGATCTCTCCGGCCTTTCCTGGTTACGACTGGATAGGAGTCACGGCTTCGCTCTTCATGTTCCTCTTCATGGCGACGGGCTTTCCCCACAACATTGTCAGGTTCTTGGGCCTCAGAAAAACCACTAAAAGAGAGTACACGTTACTGATGGTGATTGTGGCGCTTAACTGTGTGACGCCGCTGATGGTTGGTGCCATGGGGTTCGCAGCCAGGGCGGTCTGGGGATCTGATTTGATGACACTGGCGCCGGTGTATGGCGACGCGGCCGCGACGCTCGTGAGTATGGCCCTAGGGGGCCCTGTCGGCGGGGCGGTATTCTCCATGGCAGTATTCGCAGCTGCCATTTCGACACTTGCTGGAATGGTAATGATAATGGCCACGAATGTGACAAGAGACCTTATCTACAATTTGGTTCCAAAAGCTAGCCCGCGGGCATTACTCTTGACTTCGAGGCTACTAATAATCCCATTCCTTGCAATACCGCTCTGGTGGACCTACACATCTCCGCCACCCATCCTGTCTGAGTTCATGTCCGGCTCAGCAGTGGCTCAGGCGGGAATATTCTTCTTTGTAGTGGCAGTCTCAATGTATTGGAAGAGGGCCACAAAGGTGGGAGCCATAGCCACCATCATTTACGGCATGGCAGTTGCATTGCTGCACCCATCAGTATACGGCAAGTTCGTCCCGCCTTTCAATCATTGGGGGATCTGGGCTTTAACACTCATCTTCGGTTGCGGTGCAATATATGTGGGACTCAGCCTTCTAACAAAACCTGCCCCGGAGGAGCGGTTGGCAAAACTCTTCACAAAACAGAGTTAGCAGAAGGGCAAGGAAACTCGGGCTCCTTCCTCTTTCATCCTGTTTCTTTTTTGTTTTTTCTTTTTTTATGTTTTTACCATTGTTTTTCTCTTTTCTATGTTTTGTCTTTCCCTCTCTTCCATCTCGGGCAACACTGTTTCCATGCTTTAATTGCAATACACTGTTATCCATCGATGAACCAAAATGCTTAAATATGAAAACCATGCCATCTTTTGGTCACTGGAGGAGTACTGGGTGAGCTCTTGGAGGAATTTAGTTTATCAATAATCTCCATGAGCCCGCAGTATCGCACTCTCCAGTCAGAGTTCTAAGGGGTGAATTGGTGTGCAGACCATTCTAAGGAGGAGTTGCGTTTACACCCTCTGAAGGGTGTTTCCAACCAAACCTTGAAAAAATAGAAAGAGACCTATTAGAAAAAATACAGAATGAAAGACTGAAAAAGGCCTTTAATAGGGCCAAAAAAATTCCCTTCTTAAGGAAAAAACTGAAGGAGGCAAACATCGATACAATCAGCGGAGTCGGGGATCTCCAGAGACTTCCCTTCACCACCAAAAAGGACCTCGCAGAGTGCTTCCCATTCGGAGCACTCGCGGTGCCACTGCAAAGGGTTCTGAGGATACACACATCATCTGGTACAACAAACAAACCGATAACCACTTTCTACACCAAGCGAGACCTCAGGATATGGTCCGAGTTAATGGCAAGGGGGCTTGCATGTGCAGGTGCCAGGAAGGGCGACGTATTCCAGAATACAACATCACAGGGCCTATTCACAGGAGGGCTTGGACTGATACAGGGTGCAGAGAGACTCGGCTTGACAGTAGTGCCCCTCGGTTCAGCAAATGCTGAAAAGCAGCTCGAGACCATGCGAGACTTTGGAGTCACGGTTTTCCACGCCATACCTTCCTTTGCGCTTCGCCTGATGGAGTGCCTAGAGTCCCAAAATGGGCTGAGATCTTCCCTCAAGATAAGGATCGGCGTTCTTGGCGCTGAGCCTTGGACCAAGGAGATGCGTAAGAAGATCGAGGAGGGTCTAGAGATAGAAGCCTTCAACAATTACGGTTTAGCCGAGGTGGGCGGCCCTGGGGTAGCAATTGAGTGCCAGTCAAAGTCCGGGCTACACGTGTGGGAGGATCACTTCCTAGCCGAAATAATAGACCCGAAGACCGGCGAACAGCTAGGTTTAGAAGAGGAGGGGGAGCTCGTCATAACTCCGCTCTCGAGAGAGGCTATGCCGCTCCTGCGCTTTCGAACAGGCGACATCACACGGTTCATTGATGGCCCATGCGAATGCGGCAGGACTCACAGGAAGATAGACTGGATGAGGGGCAGAATTGATGACATGATTAAGGTGAGGGGGATTGGCATATACCCCTCAACAATAGAAAGGATAGTGGCATCCCACAAGGAGTCCAACGGAAACTTCCTGATCCTGCTCTCCGGAATTGACGACATTACTGTGAAAGTTGAAGTGAACAATGGATTTGCCAAAGATCAGGCAGTGATGGAACGTCTCAGGCATGAAATCTTTGAAGAGATAAAGGGCGCCACCCTTCTGAGAACAAACGTTGAGGTCTTGCCGCCTGGTAGTATCCCAAGGAGCGAGGGCAAGGCTAAGAGAGTCCTGGACACAAGGAGGTTGGTCTAAGGTGCGACCCTCATCCACAACTATACGAAGAATGAAACATTTGCTGGCAGGCGGCCTAGGTATGATGGCTTTTATCTTCTTCAATTTAGCACCGCTACCTGTGACGGTGGAGGGGCTATCGATCTCTCGCTTTCTTGTATTCTTTGGAATGCCCTCCCTCGCGGCTCTCTCAATAACGCCCTCGTTGTCCTCGGAGAGGATCCTTGGCATGCAGCCTTTAACATTCTTCTGTCTCGCCATTCCCATTGTTGTCCAAGTGGCAGTCCTACTGATTTGGGCCATAAAGTGGAGGGCGCCAGATTAGGAGGGGGTTTTCATGGCTAATATAGACTTGGTCGGTTTGGGTGTTTTCGCCGCTTACATAGTTGCCATTGCAGTTATTGGCTACTTTGGTGCTAGGAGGACAAAGACCACAGCCGATTTCGTGGCAGCCTCCGGGCAGCTGGGTTTCTGGACCTATGTGCTTCTGATGGTTGGCGCAGTCACAAGCGGCATGACCATAATAGGCGTAGCCGGTCTCGGCTTTCAGAGCGGGTGGGCGAACCTTTGGGAGAGAGTGATAGGCCCGCCATTCGCCGTATCATTCTGCACAGTTCTAGTTGGCTACAAGATGTGGACGCTCAGGAACAAGTACAGGATCTGGACCATGCAGGATTACTTTGCTACGCGCTACGAAGACCCAAGAACTTTGAGGGCTTTGGCGGGAATAGTCTCGGTGGTCACATGTTTTGCCTACCTGATAGGGCAGTACACCGCGGTAGGGGTCGTCACAGAGGTGGTACTTGGAATACCTTACTCGGTTGGCTCCTTGATAGCATTGGTGATAGTCGTGGGCTACGTGATGGGCGGCGGGATGTTTTCAACTGCTTGGACGACCTTCCTGCAATCGTTGATAATGATCGTGGGAGTATTCATCACGGCCCCACTGATAATAAACTGGATGGGAGGGTGGATTGCCTTCAATGAACTCGTATCGCAGGTCCCGGTGCTGCAACAGATCGTGAGGGGCCAGGCCCCGGGCTACCTATTCGGGACTTTCTTGGACCAGCCGTTCGGTCCGGCAGATATGCCGCTGGTTGGCTGGGCATACAACCTGACCCTCTTTGGAATAACTGTGCCGCTGGGTCTTCTGGTTGCACCCCATATAGTAAATAATGTCCTATGCTTTAAGGAGTCCAAATACACGAGGTGGGGCCCCCTAATAATGTACGTGCTAGGGGTACCATTGATCCTAGGACCCTCACTGATAGGCTTAGCTGCTAGGGTAGCATGGGCCCAAGGGCAACTTAACATTGCGTCGCTGACGCTTGAGGGCGGTGTCACTGTTGCCTGGAATGACATGGCCTACCCGACTATAGCCAAAGCCGCGCTGCCATACGGGATCTTCATACTTCTGCTACCTTCTGTGCTGGCCGCCGTAATGTCGACCACAGACAGGTTACTCGTTACGGCCGCGAGCAATGTATCATACGATCTGGTGAAGAATGTGCTGAGACCTAATACTTCTGAAAAAGCGACAGTTTGGATAAACAGGCTAGTCGTACTTATACTCGGGGTGTCCTCTTGGTACATCTCCTTGACCCCTCAGCCAATGCTTGCCTGGTTCATATGGGCAGCGTTGTCCCTGATGGTCAACTGCTTCTTCTGGCCAATCATAGGCGGACTCTACTGGAAGAGGATGAATAAGCATGCGGCGAGGTGGGGGATGCTGACCGGCTTCGTGGTGACGTTGATATCATTTGCTATTTGGGGCAAGAACATCATAATCCCTGGCGTTGTGGCGCTTTATGCTGTGGTGCCAGGCTTTATAGCCAGTACTGCGGTTACGCTCGCATTGGCATTTCTGACAAAACCACACTCAGAGGCTCTCCTAAGGGAGACTCTGACGGGCCTATTCATTAAATCAGGCACCCCTGCAAAACATTAACTTTTTTATTTTTCATATTGTTATAACGTATTTTTTACCTTTGACTAAAAAATTCTTGACAGAAGTGGATGCGGTGACCGCCTCCCCACCTTCGGGCGGGGAATTCCCTCCGAGAGAGTTAAAAGCTGGACCATTTATCTGATTTTGCAATAAATGTTCCACCTCTCTAGAGCATTATAGGGTGTTGTTATGGTGACCCTACTCATAATTGGTCCTGCAGGCTCAGGTAAGAGTACGCTGACCAAGTCCTTTGGCGAGTGGCTGGAGTACGAGGGAATGAGGGTGGATTACGTAAACTTGGATCCAGGGGCAGAAATTTTGCCCTTTAAACCTTCATTCGATGTCAGAGGCATCGTGAAGGTCGAGGATTTGATGCATAGGGAGGGTCTTGGACCAAACGGAGCACTCATAAGGGCTGCCGAGATCATGGAGAAGAGGTTTCAGGAAGTTTTAGAGCCGATCTCTGCACTCTCTCCAGATTACTTACTTGTCGACACGCCAGGGCAGATGGAGATCTTCCTATTCAGAACTTTGGGACCAAGGCTGGCATCCTCTTTGAGGGGCAGGGTTGTCTCCGTGTTTCTCATCGATCCGGCCCTCATGAGAAAGCCAAACGACTTCATGGTGTTGAAGATGTTGGGACTAGTCGTGGAGTTGAGGTTAGGAGTCCCGTCCATAGAAGTTGTGAACAAATGTGACCTCATGAACGACTCCTCCCAGAGGGTTTTGGAAGATTTTACAAAGATGGACCTGGAGGGACTCTCAGGGAGTTTGGCAGAGGAGCTTCGCGGGGTGATAGACAAATTAGAGAAGAAAAAGCGGACTTTGATGGTCTCCGCGACCAAGGGTACTGGGTTTTTAGACCTTTACAAGGCAATAGGCGAGGCGTTCTGCGCCTGTGGCGACATGACCTAGCTCCTTGGTATTTCCATCTTCCTCCCTACGAATGCTCTGAAGATGTCGGTCCCGCTTATGAGACCAATCAGTTGCCCGTTTCCATTTCTCACAGCGAGTCTCCAGACGTTCCACCTCCTCATGAGGGCGGCGGCCTTAGAGATGTCCTCCTCCGCTTCAACTGTGAGCAGAGGTGTTGACATTATGTTGCTCAAAGAGATGTCCTTTCCTAAACTCCCCAGGGAGATTACCTTGTACAGTATGTCTCTCATGGTAACAATGCCTATGGGAACGTCGCCATCCGTTATAATCAGGCTCCCCACGTTTGACTCTTTCATGTACTTTGCTGCCTCGTACGCGGAGACTCTCCTGTCTATTGTTTTAACATCGGGAATCATCAGATCCTTTACCTTCGCCTGTGAGAGCAGCCTGTTCAGGATCTTCCCACTTGGTGTTCTTGGAATGCTGCTGACAAACTCGTAAATTCTGGGAACCTTGAATGCTGCTAAGTTGTTGCGGCAGTACTCGTCCAGCTCCTTCTCTGTAGCAGTAGTGCCGTCCTTCAAGACTATGTAAGCCTTGACGCTCTCACCCCTTACTGGGTCGGGTATTCCCACAACAGCGACCTCCTTTACTTTGGGATGGGTGTGGAGCACCTCCTCGACTTCCCGCGGAAAGACCTTGAAACCTCCGGAGATGATCATCTCTTTCTTCCTGCCCACTATGTGCAGGTACCCTTCCTCGTCGATCTTCCCCAGATCACCTGTGTGGAACCACCCGTTTCTGAAGGCTTCCTCGGTCTCCTGGGGTCTGTTCCAGTAACCTTTCATTACGTTCGGACCCCTCACTACTATCTCGCCGACCTCGTTGACCGGCAGCGGGTTGTCCTCATCGTCAACGATCTTGACTTCGACTCCGGGAATGGGCAAACCTACAGATCCGGGCTTTCTCTTTCCTTTGAGGGGGTTTGAGGCTATTACAACTGCAGTCTCGGTCATCCCGTACCTCTCCAGGAGCTCAAAGCCGTATCTTTCTTTGAACTTCTCCATGGCGTCGACTGGCATTGGCGCTGAGCCCACTGTCCAAAGCCTCATGCTCGACAGATCGTATTTGCAGTCATCCAACTCGAGCAGCTTTATGTACATGGTGGGGACCCCCATGAAAACGGTGCACTTGTACTTTTCTATCCCCTCCATCACTTTTTTGGCATCAAACCTCTCCAACAGGACCATTGTGTAGCCGCAGTAAACCATCCCGTGAACCGCGATGCCGAGCCCGTGAACATGAAACATTGGCAGAGCCATCATCAGCTTGTCTCTATCCGTGAGCTCCCAAAGTTGTGAAAGGGTGGAGATGTTTGATATGAAGTTGGAGTGGGTGATCATTGCCCCCTTGGCGCTGCCAGTCGTGCCTGAGGTGTAGCATATAACAGCCACATCATCGTCAGCATTTCTTACATCCGTCGGTTTATCGACACCGTTCTCCAAAAGCCTGTAAAAGGAGAGGCACCCCTCAGGCAAATTTGAGGAAGTTACAATGATCTCTCTCAAAGATTTAAGATCGTTTCTAACCTCTAAGACGTAGGGGAGGTTGCCCTCGGAAGTCACCATGACAGTAGCCCCAGAGTCGTTGACCATGTGCACAAGTTCGCGCTTTCTGTACATAACGTTGAGCGGGACTGTGATGCAGCCCGCCTTGATTATCCCGAAATGGGAGACAACGAACTCTGGGGAGTTCTGCATGAAGATGCAGACCCTGTCGCCCTTGGTCAGCCCCTTTTCAAGGAGGGCGTGGGCGAACTTATTGCTCATCGAGTCTAGATCCTTGAAGGAGTATTCCTTGTCGTTCCAAACTATGGCGGCTTTCTCCCCGAAATTTTCGGCGCTCTTTGAGAGTATCTGGTCGAGTGGCATTTTAGGTCGTTCAAGATCCAACATAAATATTAATAAGCGTTGTTAATAATTATAATTACTTCGTTATAAATTCAAAAGGTGGCACCTTTACTTGTCCTCCCTTACGTCACCCCAAAAGGAAATCATGGTCGCCCTCATAGAGTTGTATGAAAAAAAGAAGAGTCTTGTGAAGAGTAAAGACATAGCGGTGAAGACTGGAAGGGACGAAGGGACAATAAGAAACATAATGCCGGTCCTGAGGGCGCTGGGTCTGGTTGAGGCAGTCCCTGGTCCAAAGGGAGGGTACATGCCAACGAGCAAGGCCTATGAGAGCTTCAGCATACCAAAGCAGTTCAGGACCCTGACAGTTCCAATCTATCGTAGGAACGGCGAAAACGCCGGGGTGACCGTGACGGACATACTTTTCAAGAGCGTTTATAGCCCAGATTTCTGCCAAGTGCTGCTAAAGGTTGTTGGAGACGTCTCCAAGCTCGAAGTTGGTGAAGAACTCGTGGTTGGACCTACCCCCTCCGGAAGGATGGTCATCGAAGGGAGGATAGTTGGCAGAGACGAAATACACGGGGAAATATTGCTGGAGGTCATAAACATCGTCAGCATACCCAAAGAGAAAGTGCGAAACCTCATGTCCAAGAGGCTCGTGTCTGTCCCTCCCAATATCTCAATAAAAGAAGCCGCCGGAATCCTTTATAGGGAATTCATAAGAGCCGCGCCCGTAATTGATGGGGATTCTTTGGTAGGCATAATAACTGGATCTGATGTGGCGAGGTGCGCGAGTGAGGACAAGCTTAACCAGATGGTTGCAGAGGCCACGAGTCGAAGACCAGTCACCATTAGCATGGATGAGGATATACTGGAGGCGATGAACAAGATGCGCAGGTCCAGCATTGGGCGGCTTGTGGTTGTAGACGATCAAAATAGACCTGTAGGAATAATAACAAGGACGGACCTCTTGTCTCGGATGCTGAAGCCATTTGAGATGGTCGAGACTGTGCAAAAGTGAGCTATTTGCCAGACAAGGCCCTTGAGACGGCGAAGAGATCTGGCGGGATCTCGACAGGTCTGCCGCATACCTTGATGACCTCTTCCGGGTCCTTAAGCAGGTGACCTGTGCAGACGCACACCACCTCATCCTCGTTACCTAGCATCCCCTTCGATACTGCTCTCTTTACGCCTGCAACAGAAGCAGCACTCGCAGGCTCAACGCCAATCCCCTCTAGAGTGGCTATAACGCGCTGAGCCTCTACGATCTCATCGTCAGATACAGATTCGTAAAGCCCATTTGACTCCTTTATTGCCATAACGGCCTTTGGCCAATTTACCGGGTTGCCAATCCTTATGGCTGTGGCCAATGTTTCTGGATTTGACAGGGGCACCAAAGTTTCCAAGTTCTTCCTGAGCATGTTCACCACAGGCGCAGCACCTTCTGCCTGAACACCAAACATTCTAGGCAATCGGTCAATTATTCCAGCACTTTTGAACTCTCTAAACCCTTTCCATATGGCAGATATGTTCCCACAATTTCCCATAGGCACAGCAACAAACTCGGGTACATGGCCCAGCTGGTCGACCACCTCAAAGGCCAAGGTCTTCTGACCCTCAAGCCTCCAGGGGTTCACGCTGTTCAAAAGGTAAATTTCCATCTTGACTGAGAGTTCCATCACCAACTTCAGCGCGTCGTCGAAGTTCCCCCTGACAGATATCACCTTTGCACCATGCATCAGTGCTTGGGCGAGCTTTCCCATGGCCACTTTTTCCGCTGGCAGAAGCACATAACAAGTCAAGCCTGCCCTTGCCGCATAAGCGGACAGCGATGCGGAGGTGTTTCCAGTCGAGGCGCATGCCACCGCCTTAGATCCTAGGCTCTTTGCCTTCGTCACGCCCAAAGTCATACCGCGGTCCTTGAAGCTCCCCGTGGGATTAGCCCCTTCGTACTTTATGTAGAGACTTTTTACGCCGGCCCATTTGGCCAGCCTCTCACACCTGTAGAGAGGTGTACCCCCTTCCCTCAGAGTTACAATCTCAGAGCCTTCTTCCACCGGCAGGAACTCTTCGTAGCGCCATACGCCCAGAGGTCTATCTGCCATATCATCAAGTGAGACCTTAGGAGGTTCGATCACGACCTCCAACAGGGAGCCACAACTCCTGCAAACGTAAATTACCTCATCACTGCCGAACTCTCTCTTACACTTTATGCACCTTAGCTTGGACTTAGGAAACAACCCTTACACCCTCTCCAGCATTCCTATGCACCGAGTAGCTGGACCTGATCCCCTCCTCCTCCAGAATTGACTTAAGGACCTTGCCCAATTCTCTCCCCAAGTTGGTGGGACAGAGTGCGAACATCGAGGGTCCAGCCCCGCTTATGGAGAAACCATGCGCCCCTGACTCCAAGGCACACTTTTTCATTTCATTGAACTTTGGTATCAACTTTGCCCTAACGGGCTCAATGACGACATCGGATGATATCCCCTCCCCCATCAATATAGGATCTCTTTTCATGAGGCCCACCAGCAAGTTTCCAAAGGCCTGAGTCTGCCTGACCATATCCTGGAGGGGAACTTCCCTCGGGAGTATCTGCCTGGCAATTTTTGTTTTCTCCTCTCCGATCTCAACTTCAGGGGTTATTACAACTATCTCTAGGTCTCCCATTGCCTCAAAGCGGATGACCCTGGTCGGTTTGAACGAGGAGATGAACACGACCCCTCCAAAGAGGGCGGGGGCTACGTTGTCGGCGTGGGGGGACCCGCATGCAGCTCTCTCTCCCTCCATGGCGCACTGAAGGACCTCTTCTCCCTTCAATGGCATGCCGAGCAAAACGTTAACGGAGTATGCCCCAGCGGCCGAGGACGCCCCTGAGCTGCCAAGTCCACTCCTAGGGGGGACTCCCTTTATGACCTTCATTCTCAGGGAGAGGTCGCCCCTTCCAGCCCTTTCGAGGACCGCCCTACCTGCCACCGCTGCAGAATTCTTCTTGGGGTCACATGAGATGCCCTGGGACCCTAAGCCCTCAACCTCAACAATGTCTCTGCTATCTCTTTCTAGCGACGCCACCACAATGTCCCGTGGTTCATCTAACGCCATGCCAATGACGTCGTAACCCGGTCCCAAGTTGGCTATGGTGGCGGGGGCTGAAACTTTGACCATTAATTTGGGGGGCGATGAAGCCATTCAGTGTCACTCTTTTAAGGTATGCATTTGAGCGAATACTAATATTTTGCTACGCCACACTCGAAGAACCTCAGCCTAGCCCAAGATCTGATTCGTGGGGGTATTCAGAGCTCAAAGCAGATCGGTATTCCCTATGGGATAGGATTCAATTCTAACACAGCCTGAGCTCAATTGTAATTGGGGTTCTTATCTACGCTGAAATGCGGAGACCTTAGTCATCAACAAGTTTTGTCCCCCTTTTGTGTTCGCCTCTGTCTATCGCTATAACGGTCTCGGGTTCATCGGGAACTTCAACAGCCTTCTTTAGAACGAAATGAGCATA
>Ga0209225_1001057_pt1 | contig 28664 bp, 35 predicted proteins | sample WasSprMetagenome_FD_184732 | JGI IMG/M metagenome (GOLD analysis project Ga0209225, IMG submission 184732) | Sulfidic aquatic microbial communities from Washburn Spring, Yellowstone National Park, USA - WS (SPAdes) (version 3) | ecosystem: Environmental > Aquatic > Thermal springs > Hot (42-90C)... | reverse complement strand
CCCTAAGGGAGCTGGTGGTTCAGCGGAAGATCATAGGAACCCTGAGGAATGGGAGGGGCGTTCGCATATACGAGGTTCTACCGACCCTGCTGGCAACCTGGAAACGCAGGGGGCTAGACCCCCAAGAGGAGCTGTCGAAGGCTCTGATGAGAGCCTGGGCAAAGCTCAGGGAACCTTAATAGATACCGATAGAGCCGTTTTTATTCCCTGTATGATGAGGTCTACCGCTATTGTCATGAGTAACAGCCCCATTACCCGTGAGACGATTTCTATCCCGTCCCTACCCACCGCTCGGTGGATGTAAAGCGAGAGGCGCAGGACAATCCAGCTCGAGATTAGCACGGGTATGGATGCCAGCAGAGTGGGCAGATACCCATAGCTTTGAACGAAGATCATGGTAGAGGCTATAACGCCGGGACCTGTGAGCATGGGAGTACCTATCAAGGAGAGCAGGGGAACCTTTTGGAATCATTTTTGTAAAACCCCTGCCTAAGATGAGTTCCATGGCCAATACTGCCAGAACAATCCCTCCGCCCATTCGCAGGGAGGTAAGTTCAATGCCCAATGCTTGGAAGAGGGGATTGCCTAGGAACAGGAAGAAGAAGAGAACGGCGGCGGCTACCCCGACCGCATAAGTCGCTGCTTTATCCGCTTTCTTTGCTTCCTTGGTGGCGAGGAGGAAAAGAGGTATGCTTCCAAACGGATCCATGATTACAAATAGCGCAACCGATATCCTTAAGACTTGAGCGAGCATTCTTACTTGAGCATGGTTATTTCAACCTTCGACCATTGTACCCACAATGGGAATCTTCCGGTGGCATCGGGGGCATCTTCCCTCCACCACGTTGAATTCTAGAATGCTGTAACCATACCTCCCTATTAACACCTCTCCGCACTCTGGACAGTACGTATTGTCATAGGGGTGCCCTGGGACATTACCTAGATACACGTAGCAAAGGCCCTCCTCCTTGGCGATTTTGTGAGCCTTCTCCAGAGTCTCAACCGGTGTGGGGGGTTTATCGAGCATCCTGTATTGAGGATAAAACCTGCTGAAGTGAACGGGCACCTCTAGATCCAGTTCTTCTGAAACCCATTTGCAGAACTTGCGTATCTCTTCTGGGCCGTCGTTTTCTTTGGGGATGATGAGATAGGTGATTTCTAAGTGAATGTGGTGCTCATACATCCACTTGCATGCGTCTAGAACTGGTTGGAGGCTTGGAACTCCACAAATCCGCTTGTAGAAATCGTCTGAGAAGGCCTTCACGTCGACGTTTGCGGCATCTAGCCAAGGCGCCAACTCTTGGAGCACGTCTAGAGAGATGTACCCGTTGGTCACGTAGACGTTGTATAGTCCCTCAGCCTTGGCGAGCTTCCCCACATCTATGGCATATTCCGTCCAGATGGTGGGTTCCGAGTATGTGTGGGCAATCCCCGAGCATTGGTATTCCTTCGTCAATCTTATCAGTTCCTCAGGACTGATATCCTCGGTCGCAACTTCCCCCACTTTCCGCTGTGAGATTTCCCAATTCTGACAGTGACGGCATGAGAAAGTACAACCGGGTGCCGCGATGGAGAAAACCGAACTCCCTGGCCAAAAATGGTACAGGGGTTTTTTCTCTATGGGATCAGCGGCCATTGAGATAATAGATCCATATGTCAGGGTGTAAAGTACACCACCCTTATTCTCTCTCGCCCCGCAAAATCCTCTTTTACCGTCGGAGATTTTGCAGTTCCTGGGGCAGAGCAGACACTGGATTTCTTCATTCACTTTCTTCCAAAATTTTGCCTCTCTTCTCATTCTTGCGTCAGTGAGATAGGTTAAACCTCCAATATTCCTATGCCGGCCCTGATGGGACCTTCCTCGATTTCTCTTGAGAGCAATACCTTGTCACCCTCTCTTAACACACCTTCCCGTTTTAGCTCGCGAATGAGCTCTTCTATCTCCCCTATCCAAGGTTTTAGACCCCACCAAAGCAGCAGACTTCTCGCCAATCTCTCATCTTCAGTAACCACGTACACAGGTTTGGCGGGGCGATAGGAGGAGAGGATTTGGGCCATCCTACCGGTTTTTATCTCGAGGACAAGGATTTTTATCCCAACGCTTTCAGAGATGACATCCATACCCGCACAGATGGCCTGCTCCACCGATGGTTCCTCTGGCCATTCTCTACCTTTTATGACTCTCTCAAATTCGGTAGAGTTCTCAACGGCTTCTAGGATTCTCCTAGTCTCTCTCACAGCCTCAATGGGATATTTTCCGACTGCGGTTTCCGCTGAGAGCATCACGGCGTCTGCACCCTGCAGGGCCGCTTCGCTAACATCGGTTACTTCAGCCCTAGTTGGCACAGGATTTGAGACCATGGATTCAAGCATTTGAGTGGCCACAATGACGGGTTTTCCTTTCCTTCGACATGCTTTAATGATTCTCATCTGGAAGAGAGGTACCTCCTCTCTGGGTAGGCATACACCAAGATCTCCTCTGGCAACCATTATCGCATCCGAGACCTCCAGAATCGATTTGAGATTTCTGAGTCCCTGTGCCTCTTCTATTTTGGCGATGACCGGCATTCTTGGTGCACCGAATTCCCGCAGCAAGGCTTTGACATCCAGCACGTTCTTGGCTCCCCTGACGAAGGAAACCGCCACCATGTCCACTCCTATCCTAGCACCAAATTCCAGGGCTTTTCTGTCGGCATCGGTGATGGAAGGCAGGGGCAGGGACGTGTCGGGAAACACGACCCCTTTTCTTCCCTTGAGCTCACCTCCAATTTCCACTCTGCACCTTATCTCTCCTTCTTCTACTTTCGTGATTCTAAATTGCAAGTTCCCATCGTCCAGAATCACTCTTTCCCCTGGTTTTACAAAACGCCATACTTCCGGGTAATCGATGTAGACTTGACTTTTGTCTCCCTCGATTGGAGAGGTGCGCAGGGTAAACTCCTGACCCGGAGAAAGAACAACCGAGCCCTCCTTGAACTCTCCTATTCGTATCTTCACCCCGGGAAGATCCTGCATGATGCCAACCTCGCTCGAAATCTCCCGGATGATTTTAAGGCGAGAGAGATGTTGGGAGAAATCACCATGGGAGAAGTTGAGTCTCGCGATGTCCATACCTTCTTTTATCATCCCTGAAAGAATTTCCGGAGAGCTAGAGGCAGGACCGATTGTACAGATGATTTTGGTTTTTAGCGTTCTAAACCTCGGGGTTTCCAACTTCACCACCTGAACTCATGTCCGCACCTAGGACACTTTATGCTCGGGCAGGAGAGAATGGACTCGGGACACCCTTTACAAGCCGTGATTCTCGCATAGGACCTGCTGAAACGATAGCCACACTTTGGACAGGTGATGATGTCGCTCATCCTCTATCTCTTCTTTCCTAAAAAGTGCGTGAGCTACCCACTCTTAAAGGGTGGGCTTCCTGCCTCAGCGACGGGACTTGCTCTGCGACCACAACCGAAGCCGGGACACGAGTAGAGGTTCATTTCCACAGGCGGTGACTTCGGGCGGCGTTAACCAAAAGACACCATTAACTTCGCAGAAGATTGGATGGAGCAGAGAACTTCCATAGCTGGCGTTTGGGTGGTTTGGTTAATTTTCTTTCTATGTTGCGGTCTCGTAATCCCTTCCCAAAATCCCTTGGTGAGAATTCCCGCCGAAATCCTGGCTTATTCTCTACCCCTTTTTGCAGTTTGGGTGTTCGTCCGCAAACACGGCTTCTGGAAATCGATTAGGATAACGAGGGAGAAGGTGAGTCAGTCAATCTTCCTCTCGCTCGCTCTCTTCTTGGTTTTCTCGTTGGTTATCGAGGGGGTAAATGCCGGCATTCTTCACTTCATGGGTAAGTCGGAGGAGGAGGCTAGGACGGAAATGGAAAAATATTTGGAAAATCGGACCCCGGCTTGGTACCCGAAGTATCTTCTCGTCGGATCCTTCTTTCCTGTGGCTTTCAGCGAGGAAGCCGTTTTCAGAGGCTTCGTTCTGTGGACGCTCATACCATTTGGTCCCGTGGTTTCGATTCTAGCTTCCTCGATTCTTCACCTTTCTCTTCATCTTTGGTATCTGGATTTGGAAATTGCCCCCCTTCTGTTTGTTCGGGCTTTCCTCCTCTTTATCTGCTTCGGGATGGCAAGCTATCTCAGTGGAAACATCGTGGGACCTATTTTGATGCATGGTCTCGTCAATTCCCTTTTCATTATGGCTCACTTCAGTAAAGTGGCGGTCGAAGTGATACAAGCCGCTATCTTCTTCCTTGGTGCTATTAGTCTGTTCAGCCTTTTCATATCCTACATGAGAGTGAGGCTGGAGCGAAGGATAAAGAGGGAAATGGAGAGCCAAGTGGAGCTCAACCTGAATAGATTGAGGCGCATGAGAGAGAGCCTGAAGAAAATGCTGACCGAGATTAAGAGGCGATACAGAAGGGGAGAAATAAAGGAAGAGGACTTCTTGCGGCTCAAGACCACTTACGAAAGGCGAATAAAGGAGGTGGATAGGGTTCTCAATCGCCAAAGAGAGCGGACAAAATCAGTTCAGGCCTGAACTCAACGAGATCCTCGTACTTCTGTCCGGTTCCGAGCATGAGAATGGGTTTTCCCGTGACCTGAGAAATCGAGAGGGCTGCACCCCCTCTGGCGTCTGCGTCCATCTTACATAATATGGTTCCGTCTATCCCCACCGCTTTCTCGAAGGCTAGCGCCTGTTCGACCGCATCGTTCCCTGTCAGGGCATCACCGATGAAGATTTTGAGATCTGGCTTGGTCACTCTAACGATTTTCTTCATCTCTTCCATCAGGTCAACATCCGTTTGCATCCTTCCTGCGGTATCAATCAGCACCACATCAAAGCCTCTAGCTTTTGCATGGGCAATGGCATCATAAGCAACCGCCGCTGCATCCGCACCCCTCCTTTGCTTTATCACGGGGACCCCAACTCTAGCCGCATGTTCCTCGAGCTGCTCGATTCCAGCTGCCCGGAAGGTGTCAGCTGCAGCCAAAAGCGGTCGATATCCTCTGTCCTTCAGGTACTTCGCCAGTTTGGCGATAGTCGTGGTTTTACCCACCCCATTTATCCCGAAGAAGACGAAAACGGCAGGCTGTCCCTCTCTCTTCTTTCTCTCAATCACCTCTAGCAAGTTTACCTGGCAGGGAGGGGTTAGAACCCTCTGAACGGCCTCCCTCAGTATTCTCTCCGCAAGTTCCTTGGTATCTTCCGTGAGCCCTATTTCTCTCCCGACCAGTTCCGATTTCACGTTTTCTATAATGCGTTGGGCCACGGACAGGGCGGTATCGCTTTCGAGAAGGGCCACGTGCAAATCCCAGAGAATGTCGTCTACATCAGCTTCTGAAAGCTTTCGATGGGTCACCTTTTTGATAGCTCTTCTTACCTTGGTCAGAGATGGGTGCTCAGGTGGTGCAACCGTTGTTTTGGCAGGTGTGGGCGCGGGCTCTGGTTTGGTTTTTTCCTCCTTTTCCTCCTCGATTTTCTCTTCTTTCTTCTTTTGTAACTTTCCGGTGAGTTTCTCTTTGACAGCCTTTAGTTTTTGCTTCAGCTTTTCTAGCATCAGCTTCTAGTTTTCTCTAGCAGCTTCTCCAGCTCGGGACGTAGCTTCTCGGCCTCGGCGCTAACGGTCTCTAGTTCTTTTCTGGTATTTTGAAGCGCTTCCTGAAGTTCCTTGATTTTTACCTCCAGAATCTGGACGGCTTCCGCTAGCGTTTTCTCCAAAAGAACACCTGCACCAACTCCCACCAGAACCTTATCCGTGTATCTCAGCTTGGCTGGGACATAACAGTTGGCACCTACCGAAACCAAACTCTCCTTCTCGCCGGTCTCGTTTTGAAGACTCTTGAGAGTCTCGGCCGCAGTGGTATATTCAGTTAGGGATCGTGTTATTGCCGAGAGCTGTTGTCTGAGGACCTCGGTCTGAAATTCGCGTATGTTCAGTTCCGATGCTAACTTTTCTAACTTCTCCTTCTCCTCCTGAGTCAGTTCTGGCATCTCATTCCTCCCCCCCATAAGTTTAATAAGGAGAGATATCATCTTCTTGAGGGACAAATGGAAAACCGAGTGCGGGAAGAACTCAAGCTCTTGGACGAGAGGAGAAAGAGGGAACTAGAGAGGATAAGGGAGTATCTCAAGGATGGTCAGTTCGATCTTGAGCGCTGGGAGGAACTCAGAAGAATAGTCTACAAACCTGTGCCTCTCCGCATCGAAGTGGTGGTAGACGATTGCACACTCAGAGAGGGTCTGCAAATGGCCGGCTTAATCATTCCCAAGCCAGAGGATTCCTGCAAGATTGCGTGCATGCTGAGAGATATCGGGGTAGAAAGGCTGGAGGTCATGACATATACTAAGGCGGATCAACAGGCCATCAAACTCATGAAGGATAATGGTCTGGGAGATATGCTAGCTGGATGGTGCAGGGCGGCTAGAGAAGATGTTGACCTAGCTCTTAAGCTCGACCTGAAACAGGTAGGGATTTCACACCCCGTATCCTTCATTCATTTTGAGAAGTGGATGGACAAACCGCTGGAGCAGTTGGTAAATAGGGTGGTGGATACGGTGAGCTATGCGGTGCAACACGGGTTGACAGTTTTTGTGCATGGTGAGGACAGCACTCGGGCCGACTGGGAGTTCGAACGAATATTTATAAACGCCGTGGCGGAAGCCGGTGCTAAAGTTTACAGAATCTGCGACACAGTGGGGGTTGGTCTGTCTGACCCGTCTGCCACCTTGCCCAACGGAATTCCAGCCAAGGTGATGCACATAAAGAGGGAGACAAAGATACCCTACGTGGAAATCCATGCGCACGACGACTTGGGTAATGCAGTGGAGAACACCATGAGCACAATAAGGGCGGCGGCCGGTCTGTATGATAAGGTTTACGTTAGCACCACTTTCTTAGGACTAGGTGACCGGGCAGGAAATGCCGAAACAGAGAAGGTCATCATGAACTGCTACTTCCACCATGATATCCGAAAGTGGAACCTCAAGCCTTTGAGAGAACTGGCGCTTTTCGTAGCCTCGGCTCTCAAGTATCATCTGCCTTTGAACAAGGCGTTGGTTGGAGATGGGGCCTTTGCTCATGAATCTGGCATTCATGTTCACGGTATAAAGTCTCTCCCTCTAACTTACGAGGTCTTTCCACCTGAGCTTGTCGGACAGCAGAGGACAATTATGGTGGGTCCAAGATCAGGAAAACACGGAATTCACTTAAAACTAGAGCAGCTCATGGGCAAAAAGGTTGACGAAAACGATCCTCGTCTGGTACAGCTAGTAGAACTGGTCAAAAGCAAGTACACCGAAGGTGGAAGAAGAACTCCTATAAAGGACGATGAATTCAGGGAATTAGCTAGGAAAGTGGGTTTCGAGCTCTAATGGGACAAACCCTCGTGGAAAAGATTTTCAGCCGTAAGTTGAACCGTAGGGTCTCAGCGGGTGAGATAGTGGTTAGTCCCGTGGATTTAGCTATGGGGCAAGATGGTACTGCTCCGCTCGCCATCCAAGCCTTCAGGAACATGGGTGCAAGGAAAGTTTTTGATCCGCAGAAGGTGGTTCTGGTGATTGACCATGTGGCACCAAGCACTTCCGAGGGTACCTCCAAGTTGCACATGCTGATGAGGGAGTTTGCGAGAGAACAAGGATGTAAACTGTATGATGTGGGATATGGAATTTGTCATCAGATTCTAACGGAGGAGCACGACAGGCCAGGAATGATTATAGTAGGGGCGGACTCGCACTCCTGTATGCATGGAGCTTTTGGAGCCTTTGCGACGGGCATAGGGTCTACCGAGTTGGCGGCCGTGATGGCCTCTGGAAAACTATGGTTTAGAATTCCGGAATCAATCAAGGTGACCTTCGACGGACAGTTGGCAAGAGGAGTGACCTCCAAGGACTTGGTATTGCATCTAGCAGGGATTTTGAAGGCGGATGGGGCAAACTACATGTCTCTCGAATTCGGAGGGGAGGTCTTAAAGTCGATGAGCATGGACAGTAGACTCACCATATGTAATATGGCCGTGGAGATGGGAGCGAAGTGTGGGTTGATGGAGCCTGACAGGGTAACGGAGGAATACTTAGGGGAGCCGGTGCCAATCATTTCTCCAGATAGGGACGCCGAGTACAAGGATGAGGTTCAGATTGAGGTGGAAAAAGTGGAGCCACAAGTCGCAAAGCCGCACTCGGTGGATAATGTATGTTCGGTGAGAGAGGTCGAGGGAATAGAAGTCAATCAGGTGTTTTTGGGGAGCTGCACCAACGGAAGGCTAGAGGATTTGAGAGCGGCTGCCACCATCCTAAAGGGGAGGAAGGTCAGAGAGGGGGTTAGGATGATAGTTATCCCAGCTTCTAGGCGTATTTTTCTCTCAGCCCTTGCGGAGGGACTGATTGAGATATTTCTCAGGGCAGGCTGTGTGGTGGGATCTCCTGGCTGTGGACCATGCATGGGAGGACATATAGGAATTCTGGGTCCGGGTGAAGTGTGTGTTTCAACCTCCAACCGTAATTTTTTGGGTAGGATGGGAAGCGAACAGGCGAAAATATACTTGGCCTCCCCCTTGACTGCGACCGCCTCTGCAGTTACGGGCAAGATTACGGATCCTAGAGAGTTTCTATGAAGGGGAGAGTTTGGAAGTTTGGGGATGACATAAACACCGACATTATCATTTCTGGAAAGTATAAGTTCAAGACGTTGGATATGGACGAACTCTCGAAACACGCCATGGAGGCTTTGGACCCTGATTTTTCTAAAAAAGTTAGACCGGGGGACTTCATTGTGGCGGGGAAGAATTTTGGATGCGGTTCCAGCCGGGAACAGGCCCCTCTTGTGCTGAAGCATTTAGGGATTAGTTGCATTTTCGCCAAATCTTTTGCTCGTATCTTTTACCGAAATTGTATCAACATAGGACTGCTTGCTTTAGAGTCGCCCGATGCTTATTCAAAGGTGGAAACTGGTGACGAGCTTGAGGTACAGCTTGAGAGAGGTGAGGCTAAGAATCTCACAAGAGGAACCACTTTTACGTTCAATCCTCTCCCTAACTTCCTCCTAAGAGTAGTGGAGGATGGAGGTCTAGTTGAGCATTACAAAAAGAGGGGGAGATTTGTATGGGAAGACATCGCGTGACCCTCATAAGGGGCGATGGGGTAGGACCAGAGGTAATAGATGCAGCGGTCCGCTGTATTGAGGCTACAGGGGTGGACATTGAATGGGAGGAGGTGGAGGCAGGGGAGAGGGCGATAAGTAAGTATGGTACTCCTCTGCCAGAAGAGACTCTTCGGTCCATCGAGCGAAATCGTGTCGCACTGAAGGGACCCATCACCACTCCGGTAGGTACGGGTTTTAGAAGCGTTAACGTGGCGATAAGACAAAAGCTGGACTTGTTTGCATGCGTTAGACCGTGTAAGCTTTATCCAGGCGTGCGGACAAGATACACCAATGTCGATTTAGTGGTGATTCGAGAAACCACTGAGGACGTTTATGCAGGGATAGAATTTCAGGAAGGTTCCCCTGAGGTTAAGAGGCTTATAGAGTTTCTCAGGGGACAGGGGGCTGAGGTCAGAGAAGATTCCGGAATCTCTATTAAGCCTATCTCACGGTTTGCGTCCGAGAGAATCATTCGTTTTGCCTTTGAATATGCGAGGAAAAACGGTAGAAGAAAAGTTACGGTGGTACACAAGGCAAACATTATGAAGTTTTCAGATGGTCTCTTCCTAGAGGTGGCCAAGAGGGTGGCACAGGAATATCCAGATATTTCCTTTGAGGACCGCATAGTGGACAACATGTGTATGCAGTTGGTTCAGAAGCCTGAACTTTACGACGTGATAGTCACGACCAATCTGTATGGAGATATCATCTCAGATTTGTGTGCTGGACTTGTGGGAGGGCTAGGTATGGCTCCGAGTTGCAACTTGGGGGAGAAGGCCGCCGTTTTCGAACCAACTCACGGGAGTGCTCCAAAGTACGCCGGGATGAACAAGGTGAACCCCACTGCAACGATTCTGTCTGGGGTAATGATGCTCAGATATCTAGGAGAGAAGGAAGCTGCCGATAGACTAGAGGCAGCCGTCGCGAAGACGATTGCGGAGGGAAAGTACGTGACGTATGATTTGAAGCCCAATCCAGATGACCCTACCGCTGTGGGAACGAGGGAAATGGCGGATGCGATAATCAGAGCTCTATGAAAATTTCTAGAACTACAAAGACAGCGGCTTTTCTTTATCTGCTTGGTGGGGTTTTTCTTCTTGTAGGATTTTTCGCTTCCAAAGGGGAGGTGATGGTTCTCCTTCGAGAAAATCGCGAGCTTTCGTTTTTCTTCTGGGGGATGGTCATTCTCCTCCTCGGGTCCACCTTGGTTTTTTATCGGACTGGATTTCAGCGCGGGGAGAGTAAAAATCGGGCGGAGGTCAACAGACTGCAGGCACTCTTGGCTCAACGGGAGGCAGAACTCTCCGAAATAAATAAGGAGCTTGATGAAATAGAACACCTGCTGGAAAGGAAGCCTTCCCAACTAATGTCGGTGAGCGGGAAGCTCGGAGACAGAGAACGAAGATTGAAAAGAATAAAGGAAATCCTAGGAGTTCAAGATTAGGTAGAAAGGAATTTCCGCATGAATTGTTCTCCCTCCAAGAATCCTAGAGATCCTTTTTTGCAGGTGAACTCGTCGAAGAGCAGACCATCTCCAGTAGTCCCTGGTCGGTAGATAACCACTGGAACGGGTTCGGCTGTATGTGTTCTAACCCGTATGGGGGTTGGGTGGTCGGGGAGGAAGGCGATACTTGCTTCTGGAACTTCGTCCAAGATTTTTCCGATGATTTCACGATCAACCCTCTCCAACATCTTCACCTTCATCTCTGCGTTCCCCTCGTGTCCGGCCTCGTCGGTGGCCTCTATGTGAATGTACGCTAGGTCTAGTCCTTTTTCTTTGACGGATTTTATTCCACACTCCGCTTTCTTCGCCAAATCGGAATCGTAATAGCCAGTAGCCCCGAGAACTTCTGGCACCCACATCCCCGTTAACACGCCAATTCCCTTGACGAGGTAAACGGCCGAAATCATGGCTCCAGCAACACCGTATTTCTGCTTTAGAGGTTCCATGTTAGGTTTTCTCCCCTGTCCCCATAGCCAAATCATGTTGGCCGGCCGCTTACCCTCCCTCCTGCGCCTGATGTTAACGGGGTGGTTTTCAAGGATTTCTCTTGAATCCAGCATGAGCTGGTTAAGCTTTCTCGCCCACTCGTTAGAGGGAGGTCCCAGAAGATAGGAGGTGAATTTTCTTCCGACGATGTCGTGAGGGGGGGTGTTGAGGAGTTTGTCGTCACATTCTTCCATCACAAAGAGGTTTCTGTAGTCGAGTCCTAGGTAAAATCTTCCGAAAGGTGTCCACTTGTTGAGAGCCTCTATTAGCTGGGCCGCTTCTCCTCTTGTTATGTGTCCGGCTGAGTAGTCCTCGAGAATCTCCCCGCTCACGGTGATGAGGTTGCACCTGAAAATCACCCTATCGTTAAATTCTATCCCAAGAACTGCCGCTTCTAGTGGACCCCTCCCCGTGTAGTATTTCCGCGGATCGTAACCAGTGATGGACATGTTAGCAACATCGGAGCCGGGATGCATCCCGTCGGGCACGGTTTTGTAGACTCCCAGTCTGCCCTTGGAAGAGATATAGTGCAGGTTAGGGATGAACGCAACTTGGAAGGGTGTCTTGCCGCCCAGCTCAGGTACGGGGTAGTCAGCAGCTCCGTCCGCGACAATGATGAAGTACTTCATCAAACCTTCCCAGAAATATTTAAACCGTCAGATTGCGGCGTAGACTTCCTCTGGTTCAAATTTTTTCTTTCTGAAGATTTTCCAGCGGTTCTTCTCCAGTTTCCGAAAGAAGCAAGAGTAATATCCCATGTGGCAGGCAGCGGTTTTTTGCTGCACGTCGTAGATTAAGGCGTCCCCGTCGCAGTCGAGGAACACTCTTTTCACCCTTTGGAAGTGTCCCGAGCTCTCGCCCTTCAACCACAACTTGTTGCGACTTCTGCTCCAGTAATGCATGAGTCCTGTGGTGAGGGTTTTCAGAACAGCCTCCCGGTTTTGGTGGGCGACCATGAGGATTTCCTTAGTCTTCCAATCCCTGACAACCGCTGTAACCAGACCCCTGGAAAAATCGAGCTCTTGCAGCAGGTTCTCAGCCTGCCCCTGCTTTATCTTCATTTTCTCCTCCTAGCCAGCTCCTCTTCCACTTCTTTCCAGTCCACTTCTCTAGCCTCTAGATAGACGAGCAGGTGATACATTAGGTCTGCGGCCTCGGCCACTATCTCTGGTCTATTACGGGCTTCTATGAGTTCTGTTAGCTCCTCCCTCAACTTTTCCTCTATGTAGGGTCTCCCCCTCTGAAAAAGGAGACAGGTGTAGGATCCTTCTCTAAATTTCTTTTTCCTTTCCTTAATCACCGTATTCAGTTCCTCCAAGATGTTTGAGGGGCTCAAGATAACCTCTCCTTCACGCTCTTGGCATGCCAAGGTAGCTCCTCCATACCTGCCATTTCTTGAACGAGAACAGAAATCTTCTTGAGTCCCTCTCTAGAAAGCTGGTGATAGGGGATGAGTTTTAGAAAATCAAAAACGGTTAGCCCGGAGCGGAACTTGGCTTTCCCGCCGGTTGGCAGAACATGGCTGGGTCCCAGCACAAAATCACCCGTTGCCACCGCCGAGTACGGACCAAGGAACACCTCTCCCGCGTTCTTCACCTCGGTCAGCCATTTCTGGGGCTGTTTTACCATGAGTACCAGATGCTCTGGGGCATACATGTTGGCAAACTCCATTCCCTTTTTCAGGTTGCTAACAAGTACGATTTTGCTGTATCTGGAAAAGGAGAGTTTTACCGTCTCGGAATCCATCCTCTCCTCTAGTATTCTCTTTACCTCCACCGCCAGTTTGCCAGAGGTGGTCACGAGGATGGCGGAAGAATTGATGTCGTGCTCCGCTTGGGCGAGAAGCTCTAGGGCAACAAGCTTGGCAGATGCCGAATCATCGGCTATCACCATCACCTCGCTGGGGCCCGCCTCAAAGTCTATCTCGACCTCTCCCGCAACGAGCCTTTTCGCTGCTTGCACGTAGACATTTCCTGGCCCTACTATTTTATCGACCTTAGGGATGGTCTTAGTTCCATAAGCCATGGCAGCGATTGCCTGTGCGCCTCCCACTTTGAAAACAGCGTCTACACCAACGATATCGGCTGCCACCAGCACGCACGGATTAACCGAACCTCCTTTAGGCGGGGTGCATATATACAACTCCTCCACACCAGCTACCTTGGCGGGGATTCCACTCATGAGGACGGTTGAGGGATAACCAGTTCTCCCCCCCGGCACATAAAGCCCCACCTTCTCAAGCGGCCTAACGAGAATTCCAGTGACACCACCATTTATTGATTTGTCTTTCCAGTCTCTGGGTAGCATTTTCTGGTGGAACTTCTCCAGTATCTTGGCTATCCTTCGCAGAGTCCGCACAGCCTTCTCCCCAACCTTCTCGTAAGCTTCTACAATTTCCCTATCACTGACGCGCAGGGATTTCAGGCTACTTTTATCCAGCTCTTTCTCTAGCTGGAAGAGGGCGCTGTCTCCCTCTCTTTTCACCCTTTCCACAATCTTTCTCACCTCTGGAAGGACGGTCTCTATGTCGGTTTCAGATCTCTTGAGGAGCGTCCGCTGATTGGATTCCTTAAGGCGTATTATCTCAACCATCTATCTTCCCCTTGGTGCTGGGTACCCCTCGCCCACATAAATTCCAGGCTCTGGATAGGGCGATGCCAAGAGATTTGAAAACCGCCTCAGCCTTGTGGTGGTCTTCCCCATCTTGCATGACCAACACATGGAGGGTGAACCTTGCGCTTGACGAGAAAGTTCGGAGAAGGTGTGGAACCATCTCCGTTTCTAGATCCTCCACCTTTTTCTGAGAGAATTTCAGGTTGCTCGAAAAGTAAGGTCTCCCGCTCAAGTCAACGGCGGTGAGGACCAAAACCTCGTCCATGGGAACGATGGCTTCTCCGAACCTGCATATACCACGCTTTTCCCCCAGTGCCTTGAGGACTGCCTCCCCAAGCGTGATGAAAACGTCCTCTGCGATGTGATGCTTCAAATCTCCGGTAGCTTTAATCTCTAGGTCGAACCTACCGTGCTTCGCCATGACCTCTAGCATGTGATTGAGAAATAGAATACCTGTTGAGATTTTACTTTCCCCAGCTCCGTCCAAGTTTACCTTTACACTGATAGAAGTCTCTTTTGTTTTTCTCGTGAGTGACCCTTCTCTCACTCTGCCACCTCCATGGCCCCCTTGAGAGTAAACTTTCCTTCATAAAGGCTCATCCCCACCACCACTCCAGCTGCACCCACTTTTTTTGCCGCTAGGATATCCTCTATGGTTGAAATTCCTCCCGAAAGAAAAACCGGTTTTTTAAGAGCAGGTATCAGCTTCCTCGCAGTTTCCAGTTTTAACCCCTGCATCTTTCCCTCAACTTCTACTTCCGTGTAAAGGAAGGAGCCCACACCCATCTTTTCGAATCTCAAGGCTAGCTCCAGCGGATTGGCATCAGTTTCCTGTGTCCACCCCTTTTTCAACACTTTTCCACCTTTCGAGTCCAGAGCGACCATTATTCTTTCTCCTCCTTCGCTCTCCACCAGCTCTCCCACCATCTCAGGATGTTCGATCGCTGCCGTCCCGAGGATTATTCTGTCCGCTCCGAGTTTTAGGAGCTCACGGGCTCGGCCAGGGGTGCGTATTCCTCCACCCACCTGTGCATGGATATCGATTTTCCTTAAAATCTGCGCGATAAGGGGAAGGTTGTCGCCAGTTCCGAGAGCAGCGTCTAGGTCGATAATGTGCAACCAAGATGCCCCCTCATCCTGCCATCTCAGGGCGAACTCGAGGGGATCTCCGTAAGTTTTTCCCGTTCCCGGTTTTCCACCCACCCACTGGACGCACTTCCCCCTGTAGATGTCTATAGAAGGGATAACCAGCATTTAGGGAACTACTCGCTCGATGGGAACCACGAGGATGTCCCTTGCCCCCGCCTGCTTGGCGAGCCTTATGACCCTGTAGACATCGCTTCCCTCCACCACGGCCTGAACGGCAAGCATGGGAACCGCCGCCTCCACCTTGGAAACGGTGGGACCAGCCATACCTGGCATGATACGCTTGATTTCTTCCAACTTTTCCTCTGGAACGTTCATCAGCACCAGCTTCTTACCTCTAGCTCTCGTCACGCTCTCTAGGGCAAGTTTGATGCCCTCTATTTTGTCACGCTTCTCTTCTAAGCTTTGTTTGTTTGCGATGAGTCTTGCGGTACTCTCTAGAATAACATCTACTACCCTCAACCCATGCACGCGGAGGGTGTAGCCAGTTTCCACCACATCGGTAATCAAATCCGCAACGCCGATTAACGGAGAAATCTCCGTGGCCCCCGTCACTCTTATGATGTTCACGTCTATTCCCTTCTCCCTAAAGTACCTGAGGGTTAGGTTGGGGAACTCGGTGGCCACTCGAAGTCCTGGTCTAAGATCGGCAGGTGTGCGAATTCCGGAGGTCTCAGGTGCCGCTAGAACCATCCTAGTGTATCCGAACTTCAAATCGAGGAGTTCCACCACGTCCACGTTTTTCTCACGGACCAAGTCGTGCCCGGTGATTCCTAAATCGGTTGAACCACCTGCAACGAAGTCGGGAATATCCTCGGCCCTGACGAAAACTAGTTCTATCTCTGGGTCGTTTGTTTTGGCGAAGAGTTCTCTCCCTCCTCCCCCCACCACACCGATTCCCGAGTCCTGAAGAAGTCTTGTACTGTCGGCTTCAAGGTGTCCCTTGGGAATGGCTATCCTAACGCTCATTTCAGAATCTCCCTCAAAACAGATAACAGCTTCCTATTCTGTTCCTCGGTTCCGATGGTTATTCTGACCCATCCCCTTCCCGCACCTCTGACTCCAGCGAGACTTCTAATGAGAATTCCTCTTTTCTCCAGCGTGGTGCAAATTTCATCCGCGTCCTTGGGAAATCCTCCAGCCATCAAGAAATTCGCATCAGAGTTTAGGACCTTTAAGTTCATGGAGGTCAACTCATCCGCCACCTTCTGTCTCTCCTTTATGATAGTTCCAACTACTCTTCTCATGTAGGGGATATCGTCAAGGGCTGCTGAGGCCGCCACCAGTGCTAGAGAGTTCACGCTGAATGGCTGCTTTACGCGTTGAATGGCTTCTACTATACGCGGGGATGCAAGGGCATAACCTATCCTCAAGCCAGCTAAACCAAAAGCCTTCGAGAAGGTTCTCAACACGATCAGGTTTTCATAATCCTTGACGTATGGTGCAAGGGTGTAGCCGGCGAATTCGTGATAGGCTTCATCCACCACAACGATTTTTCCCTTGGAGAGAAGCTCTAACACGGCTTCCTCAGCTACCGAGTTTCCCGTGGGATTGTTGGGTCTACAAACGAAAATCATTTTGCTCTTTTTTGCTACCCTGAGGAATTCCTCGGCTCTCCACCGGAAATCGGGAAGGGCCCAGAATTCTATTTTTGCTCCGACAAGTCTACTGGAGAGTTCGTAAAAGCTGAAAGTTGGGATAGGGATGAGTACACGGTCCCCAGGATTAAGGAAGAGTCTGCAGACCAAATCTACCAGTTCGTCAGAACCATTTCCCAGAACCACATTTTTGCCGCCGAGTCCGGTGTAGTCTGCAATTTTTTCTCTGAGGTCAATTGCCCATGGATCAGGATAGGAGTTGAGATTTTTCAGAGCCTTTTGAACAGCAGAAAGCACGCGCGGAGACGGGGGGAAGGGGGATTCGTTCGAGGCTAAGTTGATGATTTTTTCACCATACTTTTTAGCGAAAGGGTAAGAAACGCCAGATTTCAGGAAATCCGACACGACCTTAGAAAAGTCAATTTGAGCCATCGAGTGTTTTTCCGAAGATTTTAATTCCGTATGTAACCGCGGACAACCAGATGCTGACATTATTAACCTAGGAAAAAATAAGATGGCGGAAAAAGAAGTGAGACTCGGCATAGTGGTTTCGGAAATGCACTGGGAAATATGTGGGGCCATGTTGGGCTTTGCCCGACAACACGCAGAGTTCTTGGGTGCAAGAATCGTCCAGGAGATTTCGGTTCCTGGGGTGTTTGACATGCCCCTTGCCGTGAAGAAGTTGCTAGAGAGGGAAGATGTAGATGCGGTGGCTACGCTGGGAGCGGTGATTGAAGGGGAAACCGAACATGATAGGGTGATAATGAACCAAGTGGCTCGAAAGCTTATAGACCTTTCCCTCCAGTACAACAAACCGGTATCGCTGGGGATATCGGGTCCAGCGATGACGAGGCTCCAAGGACTTGAGAGGGTGAACGAGTATGCCAGGAGGGCGGTGGAGAGCGCGGTCAAACTCGCCAGAAAGCTGTGCTGACATTGGAATTATCGCACTGGGGTCCCACAGGGAAAAACACGGAATCCTGCCCGAAGACACGGATGCCAAGCTAGCCTCGTACGTGGCCTTACAAGCCAGCCTTAGGACGGGGGCCAAATTTCTAGGAGTTATATTCTCCTCCCACGAGTTACCAGGTATAGAAACCGGAGAGCATCATTCCCTGAAGCAAGTTCTCAAGGAGATGGAGAAAAGACTCAAGGAGGCCAAGGAAATTCTGGGGATAAAGGGTGTGGTAATTGTTAACGCTCACGGTGGCAACTCACCCCTGCGCGAGAGAATAGGAGAGTTGGAGAAAAAGGTGGGGGTCAGACTCCTGTGGAATTCCACGTTGGTGAAAGGACCACATGCAGGAACAGAAGAATTCAGCATGGCGAAGGTGCTTGGCATGGTTGATAGTTCCAAGTTGTCGGAACACATGAATTTCGAGAAACATCCAGAGGTGGGATTTGTGGGGCTACCGGAGGCACTCCAGAGGTATGAGTGGGCGAGAGAGCTGGCGAGGGAGGTGAAGGAAAAAGGGGTAAAGGCTGACGTCAAGCTTGGTAAAGGACTTCTAGAGAAGGCCGTAGAGGAAATCGCCCGTCTAACGTTGGAGCTGGCTCGAGAACCCGGCAACCGGAAAGCACGCTTTTAAGGACAGGAGGGGCAATCGTTCCGATGAGTGGCAAGGTAAGATTCACTCTCTTGTGTACGTTGGCCTTGGCATTGGTGCTACTCGCTAGGCCGGCGTTCGCATCAGATCAACAGCCAGAGAGGGTCAAAGTAGGGGTTTGGCTCAACTCCATAGAGAAAGTTGATGTTCCGTCAAGCACCTTCACCGTTGACTTTTACCTCTGGTTCAAGTGCCACTCCATCAAGCCGAACATTGAGTTTCTCAAAGGGACACCCTCTAAAATAGACTCATAACGGAGAAAGAGCGAAACCGAGAACTACGTTGAATACCGGGTCAAGGGTTCACTGCTCCCACCTGGCATAAAGTTCTATCACTTCGATAACTTCAAACACCAAAAACGAGGTCTACTTACCCTTCACTCTCTCTCTGTTTATAAAGGGTCTTGCGGGAAACGCGATAGGACAGATGACTAAGCTCACTGCCAGCTTCAAGCTGAGCGGATCGGTTCCAGAAGGCCTGTTTTCTGCATACCAAGAAATCCTGACCGGCCTGCTTGACTACGCCTCAGACAAGGGAATCACGAGCTTCAAGAGGCTTAGGGCGGAGAGGTATCGCGAACTGAGGGAGAAATACCCGAATCTGCCGTCGCACTACCTCTACACGGCTTGCCAGATGACCTGCTCGATTTACAAAAACTTCAGGAAGCTCAAGAGGAGAGGACTGGCAAAGGCGGAGAAGCCCCGTCTTTAGGAGGCAGGTCATAATGCTGGACGACCACCTCTTCAGTTTAGACCTAGAAAGCTGGGAAGCCTCGATAGCCACCGAGAAGGGAAGGATCAGGCTGAAGTTGCTCCACGGAACCTACCACGAGAAGTTCAGAAGGATGAAGGCTGGTGAGGCTTGGCTTGTAAAAAGTGAAGATGGATATTACCTGAAGGTTGCCTTCTCAAAGACCGTTGAGTTCAGCGAGCTAAACGGGAAGGCAATTGCCGTCGACGTGAACGAGAACAACGTCGCCTTCGGCGCTATGGAGCGCGTGGAAAACGTGGAGACCAAGGAGAGAGCCATAAGGACGGCCTATTTCCTCAAGCGAAGGAGGCTCCAGTCAAGGCCTGGCTGAACGAGAAGCCTTTGCTGGCGAAGTACAGGGGCAGGGAGAGGAGGAGGATTGAGGACATCTACCACAAGGTGGCGAACGAGATAGTCGCCGAGGCAATCGAGGCGGGGGCTTCGGTCGTCGTGCTCGAGAGCATCAAAAACATAAGGAGGCGAATCAGGTACTCGAAAGCCCTGAACGGGAGGCTGAACAGGTGGGGGTTCAGGAGGTTCCAGAAAATCGTGGAGTACAAGGCTAGGCTGGTAGGACTTAGAGTAGTCTACGTCGACCCAAGGGGCATCTCAAGCCTATGCCCGACATGGGGGAAAAGCTGAGCCCGAATGGGTACAGGACGGTGAGGTGCCCCAAGTGCGGGCTGGAGGGAGACAGGGACGCGGTGGCGGTGAGGAACCTGCTAAGAAGGTACCGGATGAATGTGGGGGCTTCGTCCGTTCACCCCGAAAGCCTCCCCATGAAAGGAGGGAGGAAGACCTATGGAAGTTAGGTCAGAACGGTTTTCAAGCAGCTTCTTCCCATCGTCGTCATCACCCTCATATCCCTCCTGAGTTTCTCGATTTCAGTGAAGAACTTCGGGCAAAGAATAAGCATATGCGTGACGACCCTCATGTCGGCCGTCGCTTACCATCTCGCGGCGCTGAGCGCCCTGCCTCCGCTCGGCTATCTCACGCTCTTCGATAGGATAATGCTCGTGGTCTATACCCTCTTCCTCTACAACCTCGGCGTTTCCGTTCAGGCCATGAGACTAGTGGAGGCGGGAAAGGTGGAGGAAGCCGAAAGATTCGAGACAAGAATGCAGGATCTGCTTCCAGTCGTAGTGATAGTCCTAAGCTTGGTCTACATAGGTATTTTGGGTTACATCGTGTAGTCAGAACACCAGTCCTAAATCAGACAGCAGACGACAAGAGCGACAAACTTCTCCTGCCGCTGGTTCGCCGCAAAGCTTGCAGGTTTGAAGGCTGAAGTCTTGGGGCAGGAGCTCTGAAAGTTTGGGCTTAATGCGGTCGAAGAACTTGAGTATCATGAGCTTGGAGTTCGGATGGCGGCTTTCGAGCCTGTTCAAGAAAGCCTCGATTTCGGCATGGATTCCCCTCCGGTGCGGGCAGCTCCCTAGGTGGAAGTCTATCCCCCGGAGCATGGCATAGAGAGCCATCTCCTTTTCTGGGATTTCCCTGAGGGGCTTTATTCTCGGAACGAAACCCTCGCGGGCTTCGTATTTGGGACCCAGTCGACAAAGCCGCTGGAGATCTCCTCTTATGTAGTCCAGAAAAATGGCCTGTACTTCGTCATCAAGATTGTGGGCGGTGGCCAGCTTGTCCGCACCTAGCTCCTTTGCTCCCTCGTTCAGCAACTTCCTCCTCAGAACCCCGCAATAGGTGCATGGACCCAACTTGGCATGTTCGAGCATTTCATCGAGCGTTTTCCCAAACTTTTCCCTGAAGCTAACCAGCTTCCACTCCACTCCTAGTTCAGTCACAGCTTTCCGAACCTTTTCCACCGAGCGTTCTCGGTATCCGCTTATTCCTTCGTCCACGGTGAGAGCGGAGAGTTCGAATCCCCATGAGTCCTCCCTTTCCGCCAGCAGGTGGAGGAGGGAGAGGCTGTCCTTTCCTCCCGAAACAGCCACGGTCACCCTTTCTCCTCTCCTGATGAGCTCGTGCTTGGAGACGGCGAGCCTGAAGCGATGTTCTACACTTTTGATTAGATGCCTGTCACACAGAAAAACCCCCGCGTATCTTCTTTCGTAAACAGCCCTCCTTCCGCAGAAGCTACACTCCATTTCAGCCTCCCGTGACGATTGGAATGATTAGAACTTTATCACCATCTGAGAGCCTTTCCGATTCGGGGGAGATTTTGTCGTTTATCTTAACCACTACGGTTTCCCTTTCAATTCCGAGCCTCTCCAGCAACTCCTCCACAGTGGGCTTTTCGGGAAGATCCAGTTCCGTCTCGTCTCTGCCCCAAACTCTTACTTTCACCTTCATCAAGTCCTGCACGCCTTGAACGTTTATGTACGCGCAAATGTGAGAGCCTTAGTCCCAATCGGTGGGTATCACGGACGCATTTTCAGGATGAAAGCAACTGCAGCTATTTAAATTGGATAGCCGTGACCTCCTTCCTAAAGATGTCCTCCACATCAACGGAGAGAATCAGTTTCGTCTTGGTCAGAACTATCTCCTCTTTCATCGTATAAACTTGTTTAAACTAGTATTTAAATCTAACGGTTGGCGGTTGATGAGTCCGCGGGCTTAATAGATACGATATTTTATCCAGTGATGAAATTTGAACAAAGAGCGATGGCCTTCATGTCTGCCATGATGTGTTTCTTGGGCCTGTTTGCAGTTCTGCGGGTGCGGAAGGGTCTATCTTTCCTTCCAAATTTTGAGTGGATTCTCCCCACGTTGATAGTCCTTGGCTCGCTTTTTCCCTTCGAGTTCGGAATTCTTGCCCTGGTCTTTGTCCAAGTTCTCTGGACTTTGCTCTACGGACCAAAGCCCATCCAAATCTTCACGTGCTCAGGATTTGCTTTAGTTTGGTTTTTGGCTAGGAAGAGATACCTCTCCCCCTTCGGAAGTTTGAGAAAATTAATCGGTCAATCGCTTCTCACCAGTGCTGCAGGGATTCTACTCTACGATTTCTGGACGGGTGTACTCGGGTGGAGCTTACTGGGACAAGCTAGCCTATACACATCTCTGTTGGGACAGATACCTTTCACCATCTATCATCTCTCCTCATTGGTCTTTGTCCCACCTCTCGTGACGCTCGCCAAATTGACGGTGAGAACCAAGATTCCCATCGTGGTACCGGTTCCAGCAAGGACCAAGGTAAGAATGAGGTGAGAGATGTCCGCGAAGAACCTGCTGGTAGCCCTTCTCCTGCTGGTGGTAGCAGCAGGCTCCTTCTGGATGGGTACCTCCCATCCCCGCAAGGAAAGCGGAGGAAAGGTGAGGATGGTGGTAAAAAACGAGATAGAAAACGTAGTGCTGATAGATGAGAACGTGGAGTTTTACGCCGGTGACACCGTCTTTGACATCCTGTGCAGGGTTGCGAGCGTGGAGTACAATTCCTATCCTGGTTTGGGCAAGTTCGTGACCTCCATCGATAACCTTAAGCAGACACAAACTGCATGGTGGTTGTACTATGTGAACGGGACTCTCGCCTCCATTTCCTCGGATCGCTACCGGGTGATGGATGGCGATAACATCTTGTGGAAATACACTTCTGAGATGCCTTTCTAGAAGCTCCTACGGCACGCTAACCTCTTCGGGCCAAGGTTTAACAAGATACTTTTCAACAACCCCACACGGTACCATCAGCACAAATGCCCAACCGCTCCAATTTCTTGTATACATGCCTTTTTCGGTTAGCTCTATCCCTGAACTTGAAACTTTAATGTTTCCAAGTAGCCTGTCAAGAAACAGGAAGTACTTCAAGCCAGTTCTGCCGATTAGCGAGTGAAAATCCTCATTGAACATCTTTCTGAATTCTTGAAAAGACAACCTTAGGGCCCCCAGTCTCTCTAGGACGTATCTCACAGCTCTTTCCTCCTTACTCACCCTTCTTGCACCGGCTACTGGAAGTTTATTGTTGGCCAGAGCACTGATATATTCCCAAGGAAAACAAGTGTTCACATATTCGCATCCTCCTGTGAATCCCATACCACCGCTACCAAAAGCTATCAGCGGTCCTACCATCTCTCGTTCAACCGTTGAATATTCGGTCCCAGTTCTGCTGAATGAGTAGTACCTGATAGGATGAAAACCACCCCTTTTCAGAACTTGAAGAGCTTTTCCGTACATAAGATTAAACAACTTTCTTTTCGGCTGTTCAGGTATCTTGCCCCCTCTCATAAGCTTGTACATGGGTCTATAGTGAACGATTAGTAGAGGATATAGTGTGACTTGATTCACCTTAAAATCGGTCGCCTTTTCGATATCAGCAGTCCAATTATCCAAGCTCTGGTTTGGTAAAAAATACATCATGTCGATGTTCACGTGTTTGAAGTTCACGCTCAAGGCCCTTTCTATGGCAGCTATGTTATCTTTAGACCGATGAATCCTGCCTAGTAGCTTTAAATTGCCGTCATCAAAAGATTGAACGCCTATGCTCAGCTGATTGACACCAGCTTCACGCAGTTCAGACAAATAGCTTTCCGTTAGATCATTTGGGTTGGCCTCTATTCCATATTCGAGGTCCTTATCGAAATCAAAGAAGGTTCCCAGCGTATCCAAAATTCGCTCATATTGTACAGGATTTATCAGAGTGGGAGTCCCGCCACCCACGTGTATATCGGTTATCTTGATATTCTTTTCCTTGAGTAGTTTGCCATACAACGATATCTCTCTCTTGACGGCCTCGATATATTTTCTCACAAGCCTCTCCTCATACTTGTATCTGACGTATGGACATGCCGGGCACAAACTCCTGCAAAAAGGAAAATGTATGTAAACGCTTATGCAGCTGTCTTCTAACGTCTCTAAAATATGCCTCCGGACTAGTTTCTCGTCTGAACGTCTGAAGACTGCCCTGAAAGCTCTCTTTATGATAAAGCCTCTGAAGCCGAAAGCTGTTTTGTCTAGAATCATGTAATACTGATTTTCCTAAAAGTAATACTAATCCGTCTTTATTATTTTTGCAGCAGCGCCTGCACCAGCTCTTGCCGTTACTATCGAATCTCCCGTCCCAATCACTATCACATCTCCCTCTCTCGGTTGAAACAGTTGAACAAGCTTCTCTTGGACCTCGCTGGGAACCTCCATAAAGTCTTCTGGGAAACGTAACTTCCCCTTCTTGAAAACCAGAACCGTGGCCCGACGCTCCTACTTTGATTGCCTCGTCCCGCTGTCGTATAGGATTGACCTTTTCGGCGGCCCCACGCACAAGCGTGGCAACATTCACCCTGCCAACGGTTATCCCCCTGATGTCAACCTGAACATACCGAAGGGGTTCGCCCAGGTACTTCCAGCCTTTCGCCGTCAGGGAATGACCGGAGCGGCAGGAGGCAACCATTCCCTCTTTTTTGAGTTCCTCCAAGAGCGTCCTGACACTTCCCTCTCCCAACGACAACCATTTCGAGAGTTCCTTTCTAGAAATCCTCTTCTTTTCTGCGATGAGTTCAAGTGCCATCCACTTGTGAAATTCGGTAAAGGATGGTCTCGCCCCCCTCATGCGAGAGACTCCAATCTCATGGATTTCACAAACCACCTCTGAAATTCCTCCTTCCCAGCAAGTGAAACGTGTTCAATTTCTCTGGCAATCTTCTCCGCCGTTTCTCTCTCTTTGGTCGATAGGAGCATCAGTTGGGCACCAAGCCCCGCCCCGTGACCGAGCTTCAGAATTTGACTGACAGGCGGCAACATACCGATGGAGATTGCCGAATCCACGTTGAGAGAGACTCCGAAGGCCCCGGCGATTGCCAGACGAGAGAAATCCTCGAATTCGAGACCCGCCAGCTCCATCAGCACCCTGATGCCGGCCGCTATCGCTGCCTTCGCGAGTTGCAGTTCCCTCACATCGGACTGCGTCAGCACCACCTCCTCATGAACGACGAATTCTCTCCCCTGTCTCCCCTCTCTGAACCTTTCTCCTTCCCCTGTCATTCTTCCGTCCCTCGAAACCGCACCCGTTCTCACAAGTTCAGCCAAAAGATCCACAGCACCGGATCCGCAAATGCCTGTGGGAGTTCCCTCTACCTGCAGGATGGGACGAAGGGACTCATCCAATTTCACGCCCCAAATGGCTCCCTTCCCCGCTCTCCTGCCGCACGTTAATCTTCCCCCTTCAAAGGCCGGACCCGAGGCACAGGAACAGGCCCACATCCGCTCGCCGTTTGAAAGTACGATTTCTGTGTTGGTACCTACATCCACAAGCAACCAAGGTTCTTTTTCCCGCCACAGCCTGGAGGCGAGCACGTCCGCAACGCAGTCCGAACCTACGAATCCTCCCACCAAAGGAGGGGAGTAAATCCAGCCTGGGAAATCTACCCCAACTTCTCTTCCCTTCCTCTCCAAGGAAAGGAGGGTGAAAGGGGAAAAGGGAGCCTTGGCGAGAGATTCTAGGGGAAGATTGAAGAAAAAGTGGTGCATGACGGAATTCCCCGTGACCACCATCTCGTACACTTCCTTCCTCCTACCCAGCCGGTCTAGCAGCTCATTTATTCCTGAAATCAAGGGGGTTCTCAGGTCCGCACCCTGAAGGTGAAGGGAAAGTCTTGTCATGAGATCCTCCCCAAGTTGAGGATTTGGTATCGCCTCGGTCGAGAGGATTTTACCCGTCTCTAAATCGAGCAGATAGCCCACCAGATTGGTGGTGCCTATGTCCAACGCCACTCCCAAAATTTCCCTGAGGCCTTCCTCTTCCGCCACCACTTGTTCGCCCCTAAGCACTTGCGTGAAGACATCATTCCCCCTCCGGATCACTTTTCTCTGGAAGCGGGGCCTGATTTCCACTTGTATGGAGAGGGAGGGCAAGAGAAGAGCCTCTCGTATTTCCCGGCTCTCGGGAGGTACCCAGACCTCAACCTTACCCTCCCGCAGCATCCTAGTTTGGCAGGCTAGCCTGAAGCCCTCCTCGAGTTTCTCCCCCAGCCATCTGTTTTCCGCGTCCGTCGGAGGACTCAGGATTTCTCGACCCCTGAGCACCTTTACCACACACTTCCCACAAATGCCCAGTCCCCCGCAAACGGATCTTATTCTCACTCCACTCTCCTCGATGGACCTGAGGAGGCTAGTTTTGGTGTCCGCTTTCTTCACACAGACTATCAAATCAATTGCTTCTTCTTTCGACGGATAAGTCCCACTCCCGCTTGAAATCGGGAAAAGGTTTGCAAATGTTCTAACTATGGAATATAATGGCTAACAAACAAGAAATCGTGTACCTAGACTCTTGCCCCGTTTGCGGCGGCGAGGTAGTAGCCTCTAGGTTGCTCTCAGGAGTTCCCTGCGAGAGGCATGGTGGCTGGGGTTTCTCTGTAAATCCCATTTTCGAAAGAATGGGTCTGAAACCAACGCACCAACAGGAGAGGTGGGCGAGGCTCTATCTCTACGGACTAAATTTTGCCATGGTCGGTCCGGAGGGATGCGGGAAAAGCACCGCATGTTTGGCCTTCTGCCTTCATTCCCTTTCTCTCGGAAGGAAACCTCTGCTTGTAGGTTCGGAGGTAGAGAAGGCGAGGAGATTGGGAATCCCAGCCTATCGGCCCTCCGAGCTCCCTGATGGCAAAGCGGATCTCGTGATAGTGGATGAGGTGGAGGAATTTCACAAAAAAGAGGAGACGAGATCGGACGTTTTGGCGAGACTGGCAGAAGGGGGACAGCTCATCCTCTCTTCCTCGGAAACCCTCGGAAGGAAAAAGTGGTTCGGGAAGTTGGGACTGGTGGAAAGTCCATTCATTGAGGAAAAGCACCTCCTGATGGTGGTTGAGTCACCCACCAAGGCACGAACCATTTCTGGTTTCTTCGGACATGCCGAGAGGAGGAGGATGTCCGGACTCACCGTTTTTGAGACAGATTCCCCCTTTGGTCATTTGTCCCTGCTAGCGACAGGGGGACACTTCTATGAACTGGCCATAGAGCGGGGGATTTATGGGGCCGAGCTGACAGACGGGCTCCGGGTCTACTTCAAACCCCTCCGTCCGCAGGTTCTCCAAGCACTGAGGAGGCTTTCCCTCGAGGCGGATGAGGTGCTCGTCGCCACCGACCCCGATGCGGAAGGGGAGAAAATAGCTTGGGATGTCAGGGCTGTGGTTTCGCCCTTCAATCAAAACGTACACAGAATCTTCTACCATGAGGTCACGAAGCGGGCCATCACTGAGGCCCTCTCCAGTCCGCAGGAGTTTGATCAAAACCTGTTGCATGCCCAGCTGTTGAGAAAAGTGGAAGACGCTTGGATAGGACTTCCCCTTTCGGCCGAGATACAGCGAATTTTCGGAATAAAAACGCTGAGCGCTGGCAGGGTTCAGACACCGGTACTCGGTTGGGTAATCGAGAGGGAGGACATGCACAGAAGGGAGAAGGTGGAGCTGATAAGCTTGGTGCTCGAGAACGGTTTCAGGCTGGTCTTCAAGGCGCCCAGGGGCACTTTCCAGAGAGTGGCGGAGGAAGGGGAAGTGGAAGTGCTAGAGGTTTCGGAGGAGGTGAGGGAGTTGAACCCTCCCCCGCCGCACAACACCGGGAGTCTCCTCATGCAGGCGGGTGGCTTCGGTATTCCTCCTGAGGAGCTGATGAGGATGGCTCAAGATCTCTTCGAGAGGGGCTTCATCACCTATCACCGCACGGACGCCACAACCGTGAGCGCCCTCGGTATACATCTGGCCAAGCAGTACTTGCTCAAGAAAGGTCTGGCCGAGCTCTCCAAACCCAGACCTTGGACTAGCGAGGGGGCTCACGAGTGCATAAGGCCGACGAGGGACTTGGATGCCCAGGAAATCGAGAGCGAGATAGAGAAGGGAAATCTCCCTCCCCTGACCCGTCGACACCTCTTCGTTTACGGGCTCATCTTCAACCGTTTCTTGGCGAGTCAGATGAAGCCCGCCAGAGTGAGATACCATCGGGTGAATTTCCTCGTGGGCGACCAGCGGGTGGGAGTGGAACTGCCGGTCGAGATTCTGGAAAAGGGTTTCTTGGAGGTGAGTCCATTGAAACTGAGTGAGCACAGGTTTGGGCGGGGGAAATACAGGGTGGTGGATATGACGAAAAAGGTGGTGGGGAAGGAACCACTTTACACGGATGGAGACTTAGTGAGGCTTATGAGGGAAAGGGGGATAGGCCGACCCAGCACCTATGCACCTACGGTTGAAAAACTCCGCGACAGGAGGTATGTGTTCAAGGTGGGAAGGGGGGGACTCGTTCCCACCAAGCTGGGAAAGAAGGTCTACCAGTACTTGGTTGAGAAATATCCGCACCTCATCTCGGAGGAGAGGACGAAAATTCTCTACCAGAAGATGGACGAGGTGGAGAGGGGAAAGGCAAAGGTGGAGGAGGTGGTGGAGGAACTGCGAAAGGAGATACCGTTGGATTTAGAAGCAGGAGGGATATAATCAGATGGCGGAGCTCAGGCACATAGTCAGGGTGGCGGGCACCGACCTTAAGGGTGAGAAGAGGGTAGATGTTGCCCTAGCGGACATCAAGGGTGTTGGGTTTGCCATGGCTAGGGCGGTGGCATACGCCGCCAAGGTCGATCCTTTGACTAAGATAGGATATCTGACCGAGGAGGAAGTGGCGAGGATAGAGGAAGTGCTGAGGGACCCCCTGAAGTATGGGATTCCTTCTTGGATGCTCAACCGTAGGAAGGATTACGAGACGGGCAGGGATCTTCACCTGCTCGGGTCCGACCTTGTTCTGGCCGAGAAGGCAGACATAGCCAGAGAGAGGAAGATAAGGAGCAGAAGGGGGATAAGGCACGAGCTGGGTCTGCCGGTGAGGGGGCAGAGAACGAGGACCACCGGAAGAAAGGGAATGACGGTTGGGGTGATGAGGAAGGAGACCAGAATCAAGAT
>Ga0209225_1001047_pt1 | contig 28863 bp, 22 predicted proteins | sample WasSprMetagenome_FD_184732 | JGI IMG/M metagenome (GOLD analysis project Ga0209225, IMG submission 184732) | Sulfidic aquatic microbial communities from Washburn Spring, Yellowstone National Park, USA - WS (SPAdes) (version 3) | ecosystem: Environmental > Aquatic > Thermal springs > Hot (42-90C)... | reverse complement strand
CCTAGCTGAGGAATAATCCAGACTCTTAAGGTTGATCTTTGATAAACTAACGATAGCGTCATACCATAAGTCCACTCGTCTTTCCAATGCGGAAAGATATTACTAAATACCGTTAAAGCTAGGTTATTTCCGATAATCCAAGTAAGAATGGACCCTATAAATAGGTAAACAACAGTTGGAAAGGGTATCAGAAATCCACTAAACCATGCAAGAGGATCAGTTGCAATACCTAATGCCGCACCTGGTAAATACTTCTCGATTCCAAAAACTCCCGTGGTAAGATCTATCCATGGAATTGGAAGAACCTGAACTCGTATGTTCCATAAACCAGAAGCAATTATATTTGCTCCATATAATACAAAAGAGTAAATTATGCTTGCAAGCATTGCCAGTATAAAGGTTTCCATCTTACTGGATGTCCTATCAGATAACGTATTAACAATACTTGATGGAATCTGAGCAAAGGGAAATGGTAACTTCTCTGTTTCAATGTACAGCTGCGAAAAAATTATGGTTAAAGCGAAGTCTGCAAGCACTGTTAGCGCAGTCATCGTAATTGATAAAAGAACTGGAATAAGCCAAGCAGACTGTAAGTAAGTTCGAGTAAATTCTATACTTTTCCAGTAAGGAACAAAGAATGTTGGAATAACTTCAGGGATTGGCTTACCTGTATAAGGATCTCTAAACGACCAGCTTATTGGACTGGTCACAAGATATTGCCTAAAAACAAAGCCAAACATATCAACAGTTCCAACCTGCATCAAGGTTAGGATTATGTATAACTCTTGCTTTGTAATCTGAACTCCTATCAAAGAAGCTATCTCAATAAAAAGTATGAGAACAATATACGCATGCGCTCCTCCTAATCCCGCACCAGATACAAGAGCTAAGTAAAGACCGACTGGCATAAATATAGCAGAAGAAAAGAACAATGCAAGTATGGCTTTTATTGTTAATCCTGACTTTAATTTGGCGCTAGACGCCATGGCTCTTATTCACTCCCCTCTGAAATAAGTTTAGCCTTGTCTATATAATTGTTTCTTTCAGATTCTGTTAGTAAACGCCAAGTGAGTAGCTGTTTTCTGATAGCATCAATAAAGTTATAGTTCATTCGACTCCAACTCTCGAGATCTCCAGTGACTCTCTTTATTTGCAACAGGTATTCATAGCGTGATGAGTCATAATTATACTTGCTAACGACTTGAACTAATTGAAAAACTCCAGAGTCTAGCGGGACTAAAGAAACTTCTGAAGTAATCAATCCGTTTTTCATATCAACTTTTACACTTCTGACTATAAAAGGATCTGGAGTCTCAGTCGTATGAGAAGCAAAATACTCTGTTAAGTAGGCAAGTACACCCTTTGATTCTCTTTCTTCGACTAATGAAAACGGTAATGGGATGAGCCATTCGTCTCCCTTTGGTTTTGTTGGCACTTTCCATTTTCTTTCTAAAGATGGAGTAATCATTCTAGAAGCAATATACATTGGATAGAGCATTGCGACTAAAGTTGAAAGTATTCCAGCGACTATTGCAATAACTACTGAAGATGAAGTGGCATTTAAAGCAAAAGTACTTGGTAACATCTTCGTTCCAATCAAAACATAGTTAACTATAAATCCGATTAAATACGCAGGTATGACTGACAAAATTGAAATCAATATGCCTTCTATTACAAATATGAGTGCAGCACCAGAAGGGGGCAATCCAACTGAACTATAAATGTACAGTTCTCTACTTCGTTCTTTTACTGAACCTAATGTTGCAGTAGAAATTGATGCAGCTCCTATTATAATTAAGGGCAATGCTATAGAGAATCCTTCTCCAGAATAAGCGGCTATGGCATTGTAAGAAAGTACAGTCTTGCCATCCGAAGCATATATTGGAAATAAAAATGAAGATGAAATAATTTTTGCTAATTGTATGGCAGTCGTACTATTTTTGGTTACAATCGAAACACTCGCAATATAACCACCAATGTCCAAAGCTAAACGTGCTGGAATAATTACGACTAAAGACCAAGACATAGGTTCATAGGTGGGTTCTCGAGAGCTCCCACCTACTGTGAGACCATCAACACTTGTATCTATTGGAGCAATAGAATACTGGTCTAAATCAACTATATAATGGGTGGCTTTTGTTTCATTGAAGATTCCAACAACTCTTAGCTTCATTCCCTCGAACCACACGAAATCGCCTACTTTGGCTCCTAGTGACCTGCTTGCGCTTAAGGGAATTATTGCTGAGTAATAATCGCTGCCGCTAAAGAAGCTCCCATTGACTAACACTGAGCTCCAGTTAAACACGAATTTTTCTTCTGGAGACAATCCCAAGGCTGAAGAAACAAGATACGTACTCGAATTCAATTTAAGATATGTTTGCACGCCTCTGCTTTCAACCGTTTCGGGATACCACCAGACTCTAGTAGATACTACAAAATCAAATGCTTTGTTCTCTAAGCCATTTAATACCAAAATAATTTTAGGATCGAAAGCTGTGGGCTGTTGAGTCATAACGTATTTTATCAGTAATCCCGTATACGGAATATTGCCTCCTTGTTTAATGAGCACAGGTACAAGAGATTGGTATACAGTTAAAGAAGTTAACGAGACAAAAGCGAACACAATTGAAGAAATTGAAAACAGAGTTAAAAATGTTCTGAACTTATGTTTCTTGAATTGGTTAATAGAATATGGAAAGATAATTATTAGTAATGAAGTTATATCTCTTTCAATGAAGTGAGCTCCGAGTAGTTTAGTTCTTATTCTCTTTAAAGTAGACGATGTCTCTGTAGAGAATAGAACCAACACCACTAAGAAGAAAATAGAGATCATTACAACCAGTGGAGAAATAATAATGTTCGTTGCAAATCTAAGTACAGGATTCATAATAAAGAATAGGCTCGTAGTTGTAGAGAAAAACACTATAAATAATAGGCCCATCTTATATGGATTTTCTGTTAAGAGCGCTGAAGCGAAAAATGAAAAGAAAACAACGATAGACATAAAGACTACAGCTACAACTGGAATATCGTTTATTAAGCTCATAACAGCATTGTATGCACGTAGACCATAGTTGTTTTGAAGCACAGAAAGTGTAAAGAGATTAGAGATATTATTCTCTCTTGGGAACTCTGACGTGTTTTCATACTCTGAAGCTTTGTTTAAATAAAACTCCACTATAGGATTGTAGACATGAGCACTCTTAAATACCTCATAGCGACTTTCTGCAAACTGTAAGAAATCACGTGATGAATAAAGTGGAGCAAAAACTCTAAATTCATACTCACTTGAAGTTGAATAACCTCTAAAGTTGTAAGGAAGTGTTTCTACGTTTGTTGTGTTTGCTATAATAAAATTAAAGAGATTAAGGCTTTTCATGTAAAATATAAATCTAGAGTGCGGTTGGACGAAGAGCATTACAATTTGGTCATCAGGAATTAGATAAATTCCAAAAGAAAGATCGGGAGCAAGTGTTTTTGCGTTAAGCAATGAGGGTTGCATTGCACTAACTTTCCAAGATGAACTTGTTCGTGGATCTCTAAGAACTAACGGTCCTTGATATTGAGTGTCATAAACTCCAAAAATGTCGACTGTGTTGCAACTAAAAGTTACAATTGTAACGTTAGAGGGGTCTTTTGTTAAACTATAAGAATTTGGAAGGAATTGAGTTCCATAAGTTCCCATGTCTGTAGCTAAGTTTATGAGGTTAGTCGTTTTATTGAATCCAAAGGCCAAGAAGGTATATGATCCCACGCTTGGAGCCAAACCATAAGCTAATCCTTCAACTTTGAACTGACCAAGTTCATCTGATTTAGTGAATATTAAGTTAAACGGATAGTTTGATGACCCTATAGCACCTGGAAATATTACAACTGTAGCGTTAGGAACAGAATCATACCAACCTTTAGTAACATTGAATTCAACAACCTTTCCTACAACACTTATAAAACCAGCCACATCTGTAGCACCACTCGTAATAATTGTTTTACTTTTTCCAGAAATGGCAGGCTTTACTTGATCCCATGAGAGACCCCAGCTTGAGGCAGGCATTTTTGCGTAGTTGTATATTAGTGCAAAAGAAATATAAACCTGAGGCCAAAGATTTTCAAAATTAACTTCGTCTATAGTATTTGTTGGCGTACCCCAGCGAAACCTCAAGGTTCGATCAGTTCTTATTGTAAAACCTAATCCATGAGCCATTGAGAATGGCTCTGAATCAAGAATAAACGGAGTTGGAACTGCGCCCCACCAACTAGAACCAAAACCATCAGTAGGTAAGTTCGTAGAAGACCAGTTGAGTTGAGTATAAATATTATCGACTATTTTTCGTGCTGATGCGTCAAGCCAACCAGACCACTTAGACATTATCATACTTGAGCCATACGAGTAGAACATACCTTGTCTTAGAAAAGATACTGTATTTGAATCAGTAGAATAATCTAAGGTTATCATCATCCAAATCTTGCGTTCTCCTGAAACCACTTTGTTATCGTAAAAGTAATGGAGAACGAAAGCTCGTTCCCCAGCTAAGCCTTCATAGTAACCCGAAAACGCTACGAACCAAATTGATCGCTTCGGAGGATGTTCTGAAAAGAACCTTGCTAATTCTAACAAGGTAGCTATAGATGTTGCTTCGTCTGCGCCGGGGTTTATAGCAGGCACCACTGACCAAGAATCATAGTGAGCTGCGACTACTATAATATCATTAGGGTATTCTGTTCCGTTAATTTTTGCTATGATATTAATTCCTTCTACCTTCGTTAATTCCATTGAATTAAAAATTGTAACCGTTACATTCTTGTTTGCAAGTTGTTTAAGAAGTTTTCCGCTACTAAAGTTAACATACATTCTTGGAAAATAAATAGGAGTTAACAAAAACTTGTTTCTTGCCTCCGCATAGTTGGTTGAATTTGGTTCAATGAATATTGCTGCTTTTGCACCAAACGCTGCAACATCAAGCCAACGTTGCCCACTGTTGAAATCGAGTAGCGCTATGGAACTATTTACACTTTCTAAATCAATATTTTTTGAACTCGTATTGCTAAGATAAACTAGTTTTCCCGAAATTCCATTAGGTGGGGTTTTACATGTTTGTACTAAGTTTGGCCAGAAAGACCAAGCTTTTATAGATAGCGTTGTACTATTATTTAAATGCGCTATTATCGTTCCACCATGATCTAGCGGAACATAAACATCAAAGGGTTCCTTCTCGACATTAGTATTGTTTAACTTAGTGAGTTCGTTGAAGATATAATTTGAGGCTTTATAGTATCCAGCATATCCAACTACTCTAGAACCAAACTGGGCTAAATCTTTTGTTATGCGCTCTATTCTTGTTTGATCTATCGAACTAAAAAGTGAAAGATAATTTACTTCTTCTTGCGCATTAACTTTTAGCATTACAAAGTAAGACGAGCATAATAAAGAAAAAATAAAAAATAAAAATAAAAAATTTTTTGACTTTCTCATATTATCTTTTTACCACCTTGAAGTCCACGCAGGTAGTGCTGTCCCAAAGAATACAATTGCTGCTCCGAAAACGTATAAGGCTGCAAAACCTGCTATGAATCCAACGACGAAAGGAATCCACTTTTCTTCGAAGAACTTTGAACCACCAATTTTTAATACGACGTACTTTATGACTAGTGCAATAAGCCACGTTGGCCACCATCCTCCCGGTAACATTGCAGTACCTATCGGGTTTATAAAGAACCACGCGAACTTAGCGCGTAAATAGTAAATCGCAAATACTGTAATTATTCCTACTATAAAGTAAGCCCAAGCTTCTGGAACTGTTGGTCTAGAAGGCGGTGTGCCATAAGTCCAATTGAACACTCTACCCAAGCTTGCATGCTCAAGCTGATAAATTGTTGAAGACCCACCGAATCGAGTCATAAACCAAGGCCATGTAAAGTATGCAAAGATTATTGTCGATATCATGGTTATAAGGCCTATCACCATAACATCACTTGATTTAGTATTTGTCTCATAAGCTAACTTGTAGGCTTTAAAGAAGTGAGGCATGTGAAACGCATCCATACGGCCAGCATCGCCATCAACACCACCACCATAAGCTTGATATAACACTAGTGTATTAAAAACAGCTGGAGATGGAGAAGGCCTTGGTCCCCATTGACCAAGGAAAGTTCCAGTGTCGAAAATTATTGGGGTGTATGTATTAGTATCTGGCAAGAATTCATCTATTTCACAAGCTTGTCTTGTCCAACCGTACATAAACAGCGTATATAGCAGAGGTATAAGTATAGCCATAATGATTGGAGTTCCTACTATTGCGAATAGTATAACTTGAAGCACGTAGGCGCCTACACTTCCCCAAGCTATTAAGGAATAGGAGACACCATCATCTTCTTCTCGTTCACCTTTTAGACCTTTGACGAACATGTTGTACAGATGGTCTCTATATTTCCAAATAACGTAGACTCCTAAACCAGGAACTATCCCTAACCATGCAAAAGTTCCCCATAAAAATGGAGAAGGACCTTCGATTGGCATCCATCCTACCCTTACAGCTGTTGTTTGAAAGAGAACACCAAAAACAAACCAGTAAAGCACAGAGGTAGCTAATGCATCCATAGGAACAAACTGACCTACCATAACATCAGTTATGTATATAGTACCGCCTAGTACTGCTCCCGGAAGAACTCCAGATAGGATTGATAGGTCAACAGGGTATGCAACTAAAGCGTTTGCTCCAGAGTACATTGGCATGAAATTTGCTACTTGCCCAGGAATTGAGAAAATAATGCCCACTACTACTCCAAGCCAAAATAGTTTCGAGATATTTAACCTGAGGTTAAACATTAATGGTTTTCCATCTGTTTCAGTTGTATAATATTTTAATAAGTAAATTGTGGATGCAACACCTGGGAACGGTAATCGCTCTATTTCAACTAAAGGTTTCCTTAGAGCATACCCCATGAAAGTCATTCCAAGATGAATTGCCAGAGCCCAGAGAATCCAAAAGATTATTGGACCAAGCCATGCAGCAAGATCAAACCCTCCACCGTACCAAAAAGCTTTTACTACCGCAGAATCTTTTGGAGCAAGGATTGGAGCAAGGTTTGCTTGCCAGACCGAAGAATATGGATCGCCTACTGCAAGACCTCTAATTGCGTAATCCATTGAACCTCCTACGAGAAGTTCTGAAGGCGGCCAATAATACATTCCATAAGAAGCGTACATTGAACCTGCTGAAAGCCAAAGAATCATGAAAAGGAGGGTTAAATCTTGTTGCGATAGTTTAAAACTTTTTGAAATTCTGGAAAAAAGATAAAGTATGAGAAGATTCCAAAGCATTGGAAGAGGAAGTATTGCAGGATATATCCAGCCCATCCCCCAAGACATTATAACAAGGTTTAAAATGTAGAAAATTGGAGGTAGTATTATAGCCAATGCGACTATCCATGTCTTTATTGCTGAAATTTTTATTAGACTAGGCTTTACTTCAGACTGTTGTTGCAACTCTTTTTCACCAGGATAAAGAAGATACTTTAAGAACTTATAAACTTTATTGTGGTAATACAGTAACATTTAAATATAAGAAATTATCTGATCTTGTCCAAGAAGTAATTTTTATTGAAAAATAAGGTCCTTAAAAAGTGATTAAGAGAGTAAGAGAAATCAAAGAAAAATAATAAGCTCAACTTAGAACTTATATAAAAGATTTATAGGATCATGGTCTTCTTGGTATAAGATAGCAAGCTTGATGTAAAAAAATATTTTTTAAAAATTGCTACTACCTTACTTCATTCCTGTAAGACAGAAATATAGAGACATCATAAACAATCTTTGAGAGACCTCCAACTATTATAGGTGAGGAAACAAGCCCTATGTTGAGTAAGAACCCACTTATAGGAGATCCAAATATACTACTTATACTCCTAAAGGTGTTTGTAATCGCATTAGCAGCCACTCTATCTTTGTCGTTAAATATTTGCGCCATAAAAGCTTGTCTTGTAGGAACATCCATCTGTGAAACGCTTTGTCTAAGGAACAAAAACAGAACAGAAAGGGGAAAAGATCCAACTAATGGAACAAGTATGAGAAATACATTTGAAAGCAAATGAGAATAAAACATCGTTCGTAAATTTCCTAACTTTTCTGCAATAAGAGAAGCTCCAATTATTGAAAGAGCTGTTATTATATTTGCGACTAAGAATATTCCTCCGAGGCTGCTAAGAGAAGCGTGGTACGTATAATAGAACCAATAGGATAAAAGAGATTGCGTTACAAATCCACCTCCAAAGGCATCTACAGAAAACAAAATGGATAATTTAAAGACATCTCTTCTTGCCTTGTCAGACATTTCTTTTAAAGTAAGTCTTCTCCTACTTCTATTAGAGGCTTCTATGTTGTTTAAGTTGTTATAGAGCGCAAAAAGTAGTAAGCCTATAAGACCATAAGTAGCATACAGCAACCGAAACACAGATAAGTCTTCATGAAAGTACGAGGGTATGGAAGCAGCTAAAGCACCTAAAGATGAGGCGCCATAACCTATGAAGTTATAAATACCAAATAACCTACTTATTTTCTTTTCTTCAACCAGCATGGGTAGTATGCCAGTCTCAATGGATTGAAATGGTCCTGCTTCTGTTCCTGTTGTGCTAATGTTTCCAATAAAAACAGCAAACAACATAAGTGGGTAGTAAGTTGTAGAAAAAAGTAAAATTCCAGAAAGGAACATGAGGAAGCTGAACAACAGTAATATCTTCTTTCTTCCTATGTAGTCGCCATACCAAGTTAACAAGAGATTCGAGAAGACGTTGCCTGCAATTATAACCATTAGCGTTGCACCTACATAAAGAGGAGAATAACCTAATAGCGCTATGTAAACAGGAGTCATTATACTAACAAGACCAAAAACGAAGACTCTAAGAGCTTTCGCCACAAGTATATAGAAGACGCTACTCTTGGACAATTTTTTATGTCTCTGCCAAAAAACTGTATTTAAGCATTTCTTAAAGCATGCTATAGTACTCAAACCAGTCTTCGAGCGGCCTTAGAGCAATAAGCAGCTACGAATCAAAAAGTATTTAAATGTTCGTAACTTTTAATAAGGCTGAACTTATCAGGATGTTAAGCTTAGAAAGAATAAGGAAGGCTATCATTAAGACTTGCGACAACTTTGATTGTGTTTATGTCCTACTTTTTGGTTCTAGAGCTACTGGTAATGCAAAAGTTTACAGCGATGTAGATGTTGCTATAAAGTTTAAAGATTCAAAAAACTGCCTCAAAAAAGCCCTAGATTTTATGTCTCTCGTTGAAGAAGAGTTAGGCGTGCATGTTGACGTAGTTCCTTTGAATATCGCAGATACGATTGTCAAATACGAAATTTACAGATGCGGAATTATTCTTTTTTGTGTGAATTATGATGAGTATATGGATGACTACATAAATGCAATCGACGAATACCTTGATTTTGAACATAGTTTTAATAGGTTCTATGAACTAACCATAAAGGAGATAAAAAATGCCTGCACCGGGAGTTAAAGCTAGAGTAGACAGATTTTGGAGAGCGATAAAGAGACTTCAAACGATTTTAAACGTTGGCGAAGAACAATTCATAGAAAATGAAGATTTAATAGACGCAAGCGAACGTAATTTACAAGTTGCAGTTGAAGCTATGATAGATGTGAGTGAGGCACTAATTGCATACATGAGGTGGAGAACTCCAAAGTCATACAAAGAAATCGGTATGATACTGCTCGAGAATAGAGTAATAGGTGAAACATTGAGCGAACAATTTAAAGAAGCAGTAAATATAAGGAATATCCTAGTTCACAATTACGTATACTTAGCACCAAGAGAACTATACGTTAACATTAAAAACTTTGTTGTGTCACTAACAAAGATGATGAACAACGTTATAAGTTATATGCAAGAAAAGAACATAGATCCATAAATAGGTGAAAGTTATTCTTAGCTAACGAGATTGTAGAAAAATAAAACATAATAAATTTTAACTTCAGTAAGAAAATCGTAGTACTTTCATCCATTCTATGTATTTAGTTAGATTAAACGGTGGGTTACCAAGTAAGTAGTGATTCAAAAATTTTTTACCGTCTGATTCCCATTCTATGACAAGCATTTTTTGTTCTCCTCTACTTACTCTAATTTTTCCTAAAGTAGCCTTGCTATAGGAACTAATTGAAAAATTACCTGAGCTTAACTCTTCTTTTGTATCAGCATCAAAAACTCTGTAACTTCCTGTCTTTTCCAAAAAGGTGTCGTTTACACCAATTACTCTTATATGCCATGCCTCAGGTTCATTTACCATTATACAAAAAGGTTCTTGAACTCTCTTTACGTAATAATAAGCAAGCTTTTTGTTAAAGTAGTAGTCGACAATAGCATCTGAAACTTGAGGCCAACAATCTATAACATTCCACCATATGATGCCCCAGATTTTGTTAGACAGCCTAGCTCTTTCTACAAAGAACTTTAATGCTTCGGCTTGAGTAATTTGACTTGCAAGTATAAAGTCGTTAAGGTTTTCAGGAATGGAACCAAAAAGTTCTTTCACTTGGTTAGCCATAAGCTCAATTCTGTTGTACTCTCTTTTTCCTGTTTTCCAGTGATCTACTGCATGAGCTCTCCAGTATTCGTTATTCCAAGGCCATAAGTACCCTTCAGGAATAAACTTCTTTAGACTTTCTAGTCTTGGACAACCATGATAGCCTATCTCACTTATGAAGGAAGCTTTACTTTCTGTATAGAACTGGCTTTTATAGTAATCTCTAGGTCCCCACAAGTGCATTTCTGGTGGAGAAAACCTTTCACTTTGACCAACAACTTTATCAGAAAGATATGGCGAAGAAGGAACGTATGGCCTATAAGGATCTAACTGCTTACATACTGACGGCAAAACTTTTCTTGTTAGTACGTTATCTGAAGGTCGAAGATTCTCTGAAATGTATGCGTAATCGCACTCATTGTCACCACACCAAAGGATTAAGCTTGGATGATTTCGCAACCTTTTTATGACCTTCTTTGCCTCTTCAGATATTTCCTTCTGAAATTCTTCGTCTTGAGATACCTTGCGCATGCCATTGCAAAGTCTTGCCAAACTGTAATTCCATGTTCATCGCAGAAATTAAAGAACTCATCGGGTTCATAAACTCCCCCTCCCCAGCATCGAATTATGTTACAACCTAAGTCATCAAACAGTTTTAAGACAGGTAAGAGTCTTTCTTTATCTCTTGAATGAAAAGCATCTAATGGTACCCAGTTTGAACCTCTTAACCTTAAAGGAACACCGTTTATTATAAATCTAAAGGTTCCATCCTCTTCAGCAGTTTCTGTTCTTTCAAGAGGGACTGTTCTAACTCCAATGTTGTTTATCTTTGCATCTAAGACTTCTCCATCGTAAATAAGTTCGCACCTTACTTTGTAGAGATGAGGCTCTCCATAACCTTTTGGCCACCATAAAATAGGGTTTTGCAGGTTTATTCTTACATGTCCTGCTATAAATTCGATCGGAAATTCAAAAACTTGTTCATTTCCATTTTTATCAAAAAATGTAAACTTTAACTTAAATTCTTCATAACTTTTCTCTTTTGCCCAAAGTATTGGAGAGTCTATTCTTACTACATACACTTAAACCTTCTTTTTGCTTCCTCTATACTCTGAACTGGTTTTTGCGGGGGTCCAAAGTAAAGCTTCCACTTTCCGTTCAGACTTAACATAATAAAAGCACGATGTAACGAATTTATCAGTTTTCGGTCTAAGTAACACAAAACTTAGTTAGCCGCTACTAAAGGAAAAGATACTTTCTTAGAACAAGAATTGAAAATAAAAAGACATGAAATAAAACTTTTAGTATAATGGGTAGTGACAAGCGACAAAATGTCCTTTTCTTACTTCGACTAAAGGTGGTTCACTATTTTTACATGTTTCTTTTGCATACGGACACCTGTTACTAAATCTACATAATCCTTCTTTGTAAACGGGGGTAAGCTCACCTTTAATTTGCAAGTCACTTAGTTTTCTAGATCTTGTCGTTAAGATAGCATCCGTTAAGATCTTAGTATAAGGATGCAACGGATTATCGATTAACTCGTATGTTTCGCCGTACTCAACTATTTTTCCTAAATACATGATGTAAAGCTTATCCGTAAGATAGCTGGCAGCAGCTAAGTCATGTGTAATTAATAATATCGATAGCCCCATATTTACCTTTAAACTCTTCAAGACATTAAGAACTTCTAGTCTAAGAGAAGCGTCTAACATTGAAGTTGGCTCATCCGCTACTAAGAACTTTGGATCTAAAGCTAAAGCTCTTGCAATAGATGCTCTTTGCAGTTGGCCTCCAGATAGTTGATGAGGGTACTTAAACAATATTTCTTCAGGTTGGTTAAACCCTACTTTTAGTAAAAGTTCTAACGCAATTTGATGCCTTTCTTCAAACGAACGGGCCATGTTATGAACAATTAGTGGCTCAGTCACATTTTCAAATATATTTAAGCGTGGGTCAAATGAAGTATAGGGATTTTGAAATATCATCTGGACACTTTTTCTGAAGCTTTTTAAGTTTCTTAGTTTTACTTTACCAGAATCATAAACATAACTTCCGTTGAATAAAATCTTACCATAAGTTGGTTCTTCAAGCAACAGTAGTAACTTACCTAAGGTAGTTTTTCCACTGCCACTTTCTCCCGCGAGTCCTACAGCTTCGCCCTTTAGTATCTTTAAGTTTACACCGTCAACTGCTTTAACGTAATGCTTGTCTTTTCCAAGTATGCTTTGTTTGACTAGGTACCACTTCCTTAAATCTACTGTTTCTACTACTCTCTGGTTTACACTCATTTCAGGTCACTTATTGAACAAGAAACAAGAGACATAATGATCGTTATTTACTTTCAATAACGTCGGAGCTTCTGTTTTGCATTTCTCTGTAGCAAAGGGGCACCTTTGAACAAATGGACAACCAGAGTGATGAGCAAAATTCACGCCAACCGATTTGTGAAGCTTGTTGAAATTAGTTCTGCTATGAAGTTCATTTTGAGTTTTCTTACTTATCTCCATTTGAACCTCTAAAAGCATCCGAGTATAGGGATGTAGAGGGCTCCCTACAACTGAGTCAGAGGGGCCAATTTCAACAACTTTCCCACCATACATCACTACCGTTCTATGACTAGTGTTAGAAATTACAGAAATGTCATGACTTATAATCATCATGGAAAAACCTTTCGCACTTTGTAGATTTTTTAGTTCTTTAAGTATTTGATACTGTGTCACAACGTCTAATCCTGTCGTTGGTTCATCAGCTATTATTATCTCAGGATTACACAATAGAGAAGCGGCAATTAGTATGCGCTGTCGCATTCCACCTGAAAGCTGATGAGGAAACTTATCTAAGACATCTTCGCTAATGTTCGCAAGTCTAAGTTTTTCTTCCATAATGTTGATAGCCTCTTTTTCATCTAGCTTAGGTTCATGGAGCAGCAGTATATCTCTTAGTTGGTCCCTTATTTTATGCACAGGGCTAAGAGAATTCATTGAGTTTTGAGGAATTATCGATATTTCTTTCCAACGTATCGAATTGAGTTCATCTTCAGATAAGTTAAGGAGGTTTTTTCCATTAAAAATAACTTCCCCACCTATAATTCTAGCATTCTTCGGAAGCGCTCGCATAATGGTTAATGCCAAAGTAGACTTTCCAGACCCAGATTCTCCAAGAATACCAAGGATTTCTTTAGGATACATAGAGAAAGAAACGTTAGACAAAGCTAAAATATTATTTTTCCCCAATTGATATTCAACAGAAATTTCGTTAAGTTCAAGTAAATTCAAGCATACGCACCTCTTTCTTCAGTTTTGGGACTAAGAATGGTAACCAAGGCATCACCTATTAAGTTCAATGAAGCAACAGTTACCACTATTGCAATTCCAGGGAAAAATGCAATCCACCAGCTTGTAAATATGTAACTTGTCCCCGAGTATATCATTTTACCCCAGCTTACTACATTTGGGTCACCTAAACCTAAAAAGCTTAATCCTGCCTCCAACAGAATTGCAGAAGCTACCTGTAATATAGAGTTTGCAAAAATTGGCTGAATTGAATTGGGAATTAAATGTACGAATAGTATTCGAAAAGTACTTGAGCCTATTACTTTTTGTGCGTATATAAACTCTCTTTCTTTTAGACTAAGAATTTGAGCTCGCACTATTCTTGCAGTAGAAGGCCAAGTTGTTAACCCAATCACCAGCATTACATAGTAAATACTACTTCCGTAAATCGCTACAATCAAGAGTATCAAGAAGAAAGCAGGTATCATAAGAAAAATATCTATTATTCTGCTTAGTAGCTCATCTAGTTTTCCTCCAACATATCCTGCTAATGAACCAAACAGTACACCAACTATAGACGAAACTAATGCTGCTCCAAATCCAACGCTTAGAGATGTTCTAGAGCCCCAAAGGACCCTACTAAAGATATCTCTGCCCATTTCATCAGTTCCAAACGGGTGAGAGAAGCTAGGAGGCAAAAAGCTTTGAAACTTAATAGAGTATGGATCACAAAGAGGCAAAAATGGAACGAATAAGGCGATAAAGATAACGACAAGAAACAAGTAAAACCCTATAAGACCTCCCTTATAATTCTTAAACCTATTCCACAAAAGTAAATACTTATAGAAAAAGTTGTTATCGGACTTTAGTTTAGATTTCATTTATACCTCACCCTTGGATCAAGCAAAGTATAGAGTATATCAACAAAGAAGTTCGCTAATGACACTGTAATTGAAGTTACGAGATAGATCCCCATTATTAGAGGGTAATCTCTACTGTAAACTGCACTTAAAAGTAGCCGTCCCATTCCAGGCCATCCAAAAACAACCTCTACTAAGGCTGCTCCTGAAAGAACATAGCCCAAATGAAGAGCAAAAACTGTAACTGGTGGAAGTAAAGAGTTCCTCAAAACATACTTTTTGAATATGCTAGAAGTACTCATGCCAGCCATTAAAAAAGTTGAAACATAATCCTCAGAGCTTTGTTCAACTATCGTATTTCTAGCGATTTTGTAGTAGATAGGAACTTGAATTGTTGCTAATGTTACAATGGGTAAAATGGAATGGTACGCAATATCAAGGATCAGAAAAACTCCGCTTCCAGTAGATCTTACATTAACCATCCCGGAAGTAGGAAAAATTCTTAAAGCTACACCAAATATACCTATTAGCATTAACCCTAACCAAAATGATGGAATTGAGTAAATAGTTAACATCACGTTTGAAACAAATAAGTCTACTTTTGAAAAAGCCTTTTGCGAAGTTTTTACTGCTAAGAGTAGTCCAACGAAGAATGCAATAATTGAGCTAGTTAAAGTTAGTAACAAGGTAACAGGAATTCGTTCAGCAATCAAAGTGGACACCGATTGAAGATATGTATAAGAATAACCCAGATTTCCTTGAAGTACGTTCAGTAAGTAACTTACAAGCCGCTCAGGGATAGGCTTGTTAAGGCCCCATCGCTCTCTTACTGCTTCTATGTATTCCTTAGTGGCCAGTTCTCCCGCCATCAACGCAGCAGGATCTCCAGGAGCTAAGTTGATTATTAAAAAGTTAATAATTAATGCAAAAAAGACAGTAAGAAGAAGTTGTGCACTTCTTCTTAAGAGGTAGTCTTTCCACTCCATTTTTTCTTCGTGACCTTGTATGCAACGACAACACCTATGATAATCACTAGGACTATAACTATAGCAAGAGCATTATTCTTTAGGAAGACAATATATTCAGGCTCTATTGACTTTCCTTTTTCCCACCAAGTTAGTGCATAGCTGTTGTAATTAACTTTACCCGCTGATTCCCAAGGCAAGCCATGAAATTCAGTTTTCCAAATGTAGAATGCAACAAGGTCGACTAATGGTATGTAGGCTAGGTCATGCACAAAAATTTCCTGAGCTTTCCAGTAAAGTTTTTGTCTTGTACTAAAATCTGTTGTAACCGAAGCATTTTGTAAAAGATCATAGTACTCAACGTTAGAGTAATTTGCAAAATTAAGGTATGCTCCTAGAGCAAACCTTGATCTCATGTTATCGGGATCAGGACCTTGAAATCCATCACAAAGTGCGATATCGAAGTCTCTGTTCTTCACCACTTTTTGTTCCCACGCTCCAATTTCTAATCCTTCTAGAGTTACTTCTATTCCAATTTTCTTTAGTTGTTCCTTTAAAACTACCCCTATTGCTTCAGTTTCTGGACCCGTTGTAAAGTAAGTATACTTTATTGAAAGTTTTGTACCATTAGGTGTTTGTCTTATGCCATCAGGACCAAGCTTGTAACCAGCGTCATCAAGTAGCTTATTGGCTAGAGTAACGTTATAATTGGGTAGAGCTGCGTTAGAGTTAAAGGCCCACTTTATTGCAGAAGTATAACCTCCTCTAGCTGGAAAGCCATATCCAGACATAGCTTTTTCGATAACGTAAGAACGATTTATCGCATAAGCTATCGCCAATCTAAGCGTTCTATCGTTGAACGGATACCTTAAAAGGTTAAAGCCAATGTACCACTGGCTTGGAGTTGCTCTAGACCTTACTATAACGCCAGAAGTTGAATTAAGCTTTGGAATTTCGGAAAAGGGAGGCCTTACCGCTAACACGTCGCCTTCTCCCGCTAAAAACGAGCTTAGCGCCGTATTTGCATCAGGAATTATCTTAAATACTAATTTATCAAGGTAGGGTTGTCCCTTGAAATAGTTTGGATTCGCCTCTAATGTGACATGGTCTCCTTTTACCCATTCAACAAACTTAAAAGGACCCGACCCAACTGGCTTCTGAAGCGCAGGATTTTTTGGATCTAACCAATCGGAATAGTTCGAGTACATGTGTTTTGGCATAACAAAAGTACCATACCATCCTAGAAATGAAAGGAAAGCTGCAAAAGGTTGTTTAAGAATGAACTTAACGGTGTAATTATCGATAACGTCTATGCTTTTTATGTTACTAGCTTTAATCCAAGAGTACGCAATTCCTTTACTCTTATTTATAGTTTCGAAGGTCCATTTAACATCCCAAGCAGTAACCGGAACTCCGTCGTGCCACGTTGCGTTTTTATAAAGGTAGAAAGTATAAGTTAGCCCATCAGAGGAGACATCCCATTTATAAGCTAAGTCGGGAATGATGTTATAGTCAATATCTAACGTAACAAGCTTATTAAATAAGTTTTGAAATATTGGAAAACCCATGTCGTCAACTTGTGCGTCAGGGTTAAAACTTTTTGGGTCTCCAACTTGTATTACTACTAGCGTGCCACCTAACTTTGGAGTTAGCCCTTGACTAACGACCAATGGCGAAGTAAGTGAGATAGTTAGTAGTAGTGCTATAACCGCTCCAACTATAGATGTTCGCATTCTAGCTACTCACCATTTTCTGGGCGTAAAAAGGTGAAATGTTATTTAAGAGTATTGTTACTTATGTAACATAAACGATTAATTAAGTTACAATAAGAACGCGTATTAAAACGAAAGAATGTTTATATATTTTGTCTTCTTGAAAAGGGTTAGATGCTATGTCCAAACAATTGTCATTACAGATCAAAGGCGCAAAAGTGCTTACAATGGATCGTAATAATAGAGTTTTCAAGGGAAACATTATTATAAAAAATGGAAAAATAGAAGACGTAACGACGGCTGAAGTAAAAAACGATAACTTGAGCGATGTAATAGATGCTGAAGGTTTGGTTGCTGTACCTGGATTTATAGATGCACACACTCACATAGGAATTATCCCTCTTGAATGGGACGGAGGCGAACAAGCAGTTGAAAAGTCAGATCCAATTACACCACAACTAAAAGTAACAGATGCTTTAAACATGTTCGATTCAGCATACAAGGAAGCGATCGAAGGAGGAGTAACGACTGTGGCTATCAGTACAGGTGCGTATATGTCTTTTGGTAAAATTGTAGAAGCTATTACAATTGTTCCTGGTCAAGCAATTATAACTAAAACAAACGGCAATATACTTAACGAGGAATTTGGAATAAAAATAGCAGTCGGAGAACATCCTAAAAGATTCCTGGAAACTATGAAGCTTACACCTACAACTAGGATGGGAATGTTAGCGACAATTAGAACTTACTTGGAGAAAACAGAAAAATATCTAGAAAAAAACGAAGACGATAGACAAATAGATTTAAAGCTAGAAGCATTAGCGAAATTAATAAAAGGTGAAAGTTTTGCTTTAGTACACGCGCATCTTTCTAGAGATATAGTTTCTATTGTTAGGCTTCTTTCTGAATACAACATTAAGAAGATAATCATAGTACATGGAACAGAGGCCTATGAAGTTGGAGAGTTCCTAAGGGAAGGGAACATACCCGTTATTCTTGGCCCAATCGTTTTCTCAAGGAGAGGTACAGAATTAAGAAAACTAACTTCTAAACTACCCTTACTTCTTTATAATAACAAAGTAAAGTTTTGCTTGACTACAGACCATCCCACTATACCTGTTAGGTACTTACCATTGCTAGCAGCAGTAGCAGTTTCAGAGGGTCTTCCATATGAAGAAGCATTAAAAGCTATTACCATAAACGCAGCAGAAATACTAGGAATTTCCAATATAGTTGGAAGCATAGAGGTTGGAAAAGATGCAGACATTGTAATTATGGAGGGGGATCCACTAGATCCTGACTCAAAAGTAGTTTATACGATCATTGAAGGAAACATAGTATATAAGAGGTGACTATAATGAAAGCCATTATTGGAAAAGAGATAATAACGATGAACGAAAAAAGAGAAAAAATAAAAAATGGGATTATACTGATAGATGAAAATGGAAAGATTTCTTTTGTTGGCAAAAAAGAAGAAGTACAGATTCCAGATAATACCGAAATTCTTGAAGCACCGGAAAGCATAATAACACCCGGACTCGTGGATGCGCATAGTCACTTAGGAATAATTCCAGAAGAGTTGGACTGGGAGTATTCTGATGTGAATGATTATTATAGTCCGGTAACAGCTCATTTAAAAGCAATAGATGCAATTGATCCGTTTGACGAGGGTTTTAAGGAGGCCTTAGAGGGTGGAGTAACAACAGTTTATACCGGTCCTGGAAGCGCAAATGTAATAGGAGGCATTGGAACAATAATAAAAACTTACGGAAAAAGTCTAACGGAAATGGTTGTAGACCCAGAAGCTGCACTAAAGATGGCACTGGGTCCAAAAAGACAACAGGAGTATAAAAGTAAGACACCCTATCCAACTTCAAGAATGGGAACTGTAGCACTCCTTAGAACATGGTTGCTTAAAGCAAAAAGATATAGTGAGGGGAAGATGGATGGAGAAAAACTAGATGAAGAAGAAAGGATTATTTTGCAAGTTATAGCCAAAGTTTTAAGTGGAAAGATGATAGCAAAAATCCACCTTTCAACCTCACCTGATGAAATATTATCAATTCTTAGAATAATAGATGAATTTAAATTCTATGCTACTATAGACCATGTATTTGGCGGACAACTGCTGTTGGACGAAATATTAAAACGAAAAGTACCGGTAGTTTATGGGCCACCGATGCTTTCTAAAGTAGCAGCATACTTTAAGTATATGGCAGACGACGCACCTGTAATGATGTACAGGAAAGGAGTATCTGTGTCGCTTATGACGGATCATCCTGTTATTCCAGAGAAGCATCTGCGTTTATTGGCTGCGGTAACAGTAAAAAATGGATTAACGTTAGATGAGGCTTTAGAATTAGTTACCATTAACCCTGCCAAAGCACTAAGAATAGAAAAACAGGTTGGAAGCATAGAGGTTGGAAAAGATGCAGACATTGTAATTGCCTCAGGACATCCGATTAAGCCAAAAACAAGGATAGAGAAGGTACTAGTTATGGGAAAGCTGGCATATTCTAGTGAGTGAAAGGTTGCGGGTTTCGTCAGTGTACTTTATGACTTTATTCTTCACTCAAGCATTCTTTACTTGGACATAAAGAGCTGTGTATAGTCCTGCAGCCAGTTGGATTTTAACCAACTTATCTAAGGGTATAACCGTGTAATTTAATTCTCTCTCAAGCTTTTCAGCTCTTTGCTCCAACTCTTCTTCTATACTTTTTAAAGAAGATTCAATTGTATTATCTCCTCCCGACTCAACTTCGGTCTTTAGCATTCGATATAGCATTCCTAGACTTAGTAATCTGTAAAATTCTGAGACTTGATAGTTATCGAACTTCTCAGCCACTGTTGCTTCTCTTTCTAGTTCGGGAGCAGTTTTAGCCCAATTTTCTTCGGCAGCTATCGAGTCTGGAAAAGTTTCCAAGTAGTATTCAATGGACTCTCTAAGCCTTGTAAAAAGTTTTAGCTTATCTTTTACTTTGTCATATGTGTTTTTTATTAGTTGATAGGACTCTTTCGATTTCTTAATATTATCTAACACAGCCTTTCTTCTATGAACTTCAGACGGTTTTACATCTTCTATTCGTGAATCATAATAGTATGGCACTTCAGTTACAAGTTCAAAAGCCTTAGAGTTGAACATTCTAGCATAATCGAAGCTAGAAGTTCCAGTTTTAATTATTTCAGCAGGGTCTTTACTAATATGTTTCTTCAGGTATTCATAATTTTCCGGTGTTGAAACCATGTGGTATATTGCAGGAGCAAACATTTGGGCCCATGGAACTTCAGGCTCGCCCAAGGAAAGAGGAACGCCATAATCTTTTGGAAACTTGTGGTATATTGGAAAAAGGAGATAAGCTTCCTCAGTAATATAGTAATAAACACCTCCAAATCCGGCGTTATGGAGACTATATATGAAGTCTGGTTTGTTTACTTCAATTATGTTCATCAAAGCTTTCGTTTCTGGTAAAGGATTGTTAAATTTTAAGGTTTTGTATTCTATAGGGAACGTCCATTCTACTTGTTTATTTCCAGCAGGCCTATAGTAATTTTTTGCATAGTTAAGTATTGTAAATGGGCCTTTAAGCCAACCGCTGTTTAGCCTTAGGCCTTCCTTATCTGCAACTTTGACTATGTACCATGTGTAATCAAACACTTCTCTAAGTTTGTCATTTTTAGCTAATTCCCAGCTTAAATACTCCAAGACTAAAGTACCAACTGGCTCATTGGGATGAGGACATCCAAACAGTAAAGCTTTGTTCTTGCCTTCGCCTATTCTCAAAGCATAAATTTTATCACCTTCTCTAGTTACTCCAATATCTAAAAGTTTTACAACATCTGGATATTTCTCAGCTAATTCTATAGTCGATCTGTCAAGCTCCTCTACTGTCATAAAGGCACTATATTTAGGCACATGTTCGATAACTTCGCTTAAGATATCTAACATTTTTGCGCACCTACAATAAATGTAAGTTGCATATAAGCTTTTCTTTACATAAAGTATGAGAATAAAAAGAAATTCTTAAGGCTAATGCTCTAAATACACTTGATGAAGGCTCAAGATACTAAGTTAATAAAATGAAAAAAGGTTTTTATGTTCACTTTTAAACATGACTTCAGTAGGGAGTGGATTTGCAACATCGAAGAACCAATGATAAGTACCGACGAGCCATACCCTGAAGTTAGACCAAGACCTCCAAAATGGTTGCCAGAAAGAGAAGCAAATAGAGTTTACAACTTCAACAACGTATTTTGTCATGACATAAACCTTATGAGGTGGCTCCTAGGAGATCCCAAGGAAATAAAGTATTCAATTTTTCATAGAAATTATCATAATTCGATTCTTGGTTATGACGACTTTAATGTTAGTTTTGAAACAGGAAGCATTTCTTCCAGGTTTTGGGATGAAGAAATAAAAAATCTACTTCGAGCATGGATGGCTTGAAATTAAGTTGCCGCCACCTTTGCTTAAAAACGTGCCTGCTGAAGTTGTGGTGTACGAAGCAGGAAACATCCAAAAAGTAGAGATGCCATACTTAAATTGGACGTGGTCATTTAAAAATGAAGCTCAACATTTCGTTGATGCTATACTACGCGATGAAAACCCAAGAACTAACGGAAAAGATTCATTGAAGGATGTTATAGCTATGGAGGAAATTTACAGGTCATTCACAGAAGACAGAAAACGTATACTTGATTTTTAAAAAAGATGATTTTTTTAACCTAACATTCTTAGTTAATTTTTATTTGTTCTTCACCAATTATGAGAGTAGCACAATGTTTAGTTTTTGATTTTTGAGTTTCTCATTTAAGTCTTCGTCAAAGCTTACAAGTTTGCTGCTTGTATTTAATGCTAAAGTTACGTACAAAGAATCATAAACTGTAATTCCGTAACTTATAGCATTATCTATTGAATCTTCCAGTAAATCAGTCGACTTATATATTACTTCAGTGGTATTTAATATTAAGCTTTTTACTTCATCCCGTAGTACTTTATACTTATCTTCAGGTATTCTCGCGAACACGTAAACGTGCTTCCAAAGAACATTAGCCACCTCTACAAAAGCTAAGTCCACAGTTACAAGGTTCGAATGTTTCAGTGTAAAGTTTTTTGCTTTCTCATAAAATTCATCTTTTACAATTATGCTTGCAAACACACTTGAATCAAGCACATACATTACGTTTTGTCCCTCATCTCTCTAACAGTTTTCCAAGCAGGCTCGTCGGCAACAGGTACATTAGATAAAGCCTTATCTATCGTTTCAAGTGTTTTAGATAATTCAACTTCTTTAATTTTCCTCTCTATGAATTTTTCTATTTCTTTTCTCCAGTTAATTTTAGTAACTTTCATCTTTTCTTTTAGGTCTTTCCTAATCCTAATGCTTAAAGTTGCTGTACTCATGTTTACGTTAATGTAAACAAATGTAGTATATAAGCTTTGTTGACTTTCGGTAATAAGAGTGTTTACTGAATTACAACTCTAACAAAACAAGAATGCCTAAGAAGTATTCCTAAAAGTTCGTCTCACTAGGGTACGCTTTGCCCAGAAACTTTAAAATTAAGGCTTAAATTCAAATCTTAAAGCAAGAACTAGGTTTAAAGGAAGAATACAAGAATTTTTAAACGAAAAAATTTAATAGGATTCCTGATTAGCAACTTAAGAGGAAGAAAAGACGTATAGAATGTTTTAAAAATTAATGTATTCCCTTAAACCTTTTAATAGAGTTTATTTAAGTATAGTGCGCCTAGTAGTAATGCAAAATCAAGCAACAAAAACTACAATTCTTTTATTCCTTGTCTTTTCGCTTGTTTTCTAGTTTCTATCTTACCTCCTTAATACTTCCTACAGAAATTTTGTAACCCTTGCCATGCTTTAATCACGAAGTTAAGCCGAGTTGTAAGTATGCTCTCTACTTGAGAAGCTTCGGTACTTATGGATAAAACGTATTTTTATCATTATTACGCATTTATTTTCGTTAATTATTCCCTTGTTTTTTTACTCCTAGTTTAAAACGTAGGAAGTTTTACAAAGAAAGGTTTATAACGACGCAATAATTTTATCCTAGAACAGTATGAGTACAAGAAAGTTAGAGTTTAAAAACAGGATATTTGAGAACACCTACGAAGTTATAGATGATGTGTACATATTTAAAACGCTTTTACTTGGTAAGTGGGTAACTTCTTCCACGCTTAGACCAGTTTACTCACCTATCGATGGTAAGCTTATAGCTAAAATTCCTCAATTAGCGTGGGAACAAATAGATAGTACTCTCGAAGAAACATACAAGGTTGGCAAATGGAGCATCAGAGAAACTCCAGGAGACAAAAGGTTAGCAATTGTTAATAAGATTGCTGACCTGATGGAAGAAACTAAAGAGGACTTCATAAAAGTTCTCGTAGAAAACTCAGGAAAGACTCGTAAGCAAGCAGAAGGTGAAGTACAAGTTAGTATAGATAGGATGAGGAGCGCAGAAATAGATGTAAGAAAAATTTTCGGAGAATATGTCCCAGGAGATTGGAGCAGTCATACTTTAGAAAGTGAAGGAATAGTAAGAAAAGAGCCCTATGGAGTAGTATTAGGAATAGTACCTTTCAATTATCCTCTCTTTGATACAGTCAATAAGTTTGTATATAGCATAATAGCAGGAAATGCATTCGTAGTTAAGCCTCCGTCTGCCGATCCTTTACCAGTCTTGCTATTTGCAAAACTAGTACAAGAAGCAGGGTTTCCAGAAAAGGCATTTTCAGTACTAACAATACCAGGTAAGGAAAGCGACAAGCTAGTTTCTGATAGAAGAATTAATGTTATAAGCTTTACAGGCAGTACAAACACAGGTATAAAAGTTCTCAGTATTGCTGGAGTAAAGCAGTTCATAATGGAAATGGGAGGAGGAAATCCTGCGATTGTCCTAAACGATGCAGACATAGACTTTAGTGCCAGTAAGATAGTGTTCGGAATTATAAGCTATAGTGGGCAGAGGTGTGATGCAATAAAACTCATTTTAGCAGAGAAAGTGATTTACGAGGAGTTAAAAAACAAGATAGTAAATGAACTTTCAAAAGTTAAACTTGGAAATCCATGGGAAGACGCGACCGACATGGGACCGTTAATAGAGCCCTCTTCCGTGGACGAGATGATAGAAGCAATTGAAGACTCAAAGAAGCTAGGAGGGAAAATCATTTATGGAGGGAACAGACTAGGAAGCACTTACATTGAGCCCACTCTAATAGAAGTTGAAAACAAGGAGAAACTTTTCGAAATGAAAGCGTACAAAGAGGAAATATTTGCCCCAATAGCTTTAATCACTAACTTCGAAAAAGATGATGAAGCTATAGAGATAGCAAATAGAAGACGTTATGGATTAGATGCCGCAATTTTTGGTAAAAATATAGAGAGGCTAAGGAGGTATATGAGGAGACTTGAAGTAGGTGCAGTATATATTAACGATTACCCAAGGCATGGAATAGGATACTACCCGTTTGGAGGAAGAAAAGATTCTGGAATAGGTAGAGAAGGCATTGGATACAGCATAGAGTATGTGACTGCACTAAAAACTATTGTCTACAACTATAGAGGTAGAGGAATTTGGGAATACGTCTAAAAATTATTGAAGTACGAACTCATTTAATAGGCTTCTTAAGAGATTCTAAAAGTAATGATAGTTCTCTTAAAGATAACTAAAAAGAGTTAGTTCAATTCTTTTAACTCAATGTTATAAGCCCCTCTTCAGAGAAGCTTTCGTAATTTATTTTTCAGCTTTATAGGGTAACCTAAGACTACAAGAACACTTATGTCAAAAAGCAAAGAGAGTAAAGTTAAGTGTGAATCGGATTAAAACTTCTTTTGCAGCTAAAAACTAGGCTTTGCGAGCTTAATAGTCCAAGTTTGCAGCTTAGCCAGTTCAACAAGATTCCAAGCTTCAAAGTTTTCAGGGAAGATTACCCATCTCCAGCTGTTCTTTGCTCCCTCAGAACTTACATAACAGTAAGGCTCAAAAATGCCTTCAACAAGCTCAACGTATTTTGGAGACTCATGATTATAAAGCTTGGTGTAAAGTCTTGCTCCAGAAGATAAGAAATCGACAGGACTAACTTTCGTATTACCAACTTCAACAAAATCAGGAATTCTGCCGTTACGCTCCATGAAAACCTTAGTGTTGTAAGAAGCATTAAGAAAGTCCTCAAGCTTAACTGTTCTTAAGGCTTCAGAATTAAAAAGTTTATATGGACCGAGAAGGTAAGCGTTCATAACTTTGTCAGGTAGTCTTCCATAAGTTTTGTAATCTGCTAAACTAGCAGTAATAAGCCAAAATATCTCAGAAGCAGATACGTATGTGTTACCTATCTCCCTAAAGGATATACTTCTAAGACTTGATGCTAGGGAGAATATTTCATCTTTACTGAATAACTTGTTTAGAGCATTATCTTTAAAAATTCTGTGTAAGTCACTAGCAGTAACAACCTCAACGAAGGATTTTGATTTCACGTACTTTATAAATTTATCAAAATCAGAATAGCCTGCTTCAACCCAACTTTTAGGCTTTAGCTCAGGTGTTTTAAGTTTATCGAGAGGAGTATTTACTCCTTTAGAAAAGTTCACTGCATCCCAGAACTCTTTTGTTACAAGAGTACAAGGATGATTGTAGACGCTTATGATTCCCCAGCTTTCGTTTTTTACAATACGGTTGTACGCTTCGTCAAAAGCTCTTTCTGCCTCCTCTATGAAACCTTGAGTACCAAGCTCGAAATTTAGTCCTATTACATCGCCCCTAGAGCCGGTTAAGTTAAGAACATTAAGTATGCCACAATACCAAAACGGATTTCCATTTAGGCCAATGAAATCGCTGGAGTCTAAATACACTGGGATGTTAAGCTTTCTTAGAGCTAAGTATACTTGTGGAGCCCATGCTCCTCCTGGCTGGCCATAACATGAAGGACTTACTCCAAGAGCTCTTCTAATGTCTTCTACTCCTTGACCCTCTCTTCTCAGAAATTCCAGAGCGCCGCTTTCAAAGTCCATGTCCTTTAAGTACTCAGCCACAGTAGGATGAACTGAGTGAAAGTTAGTATGAAACCCTATGTCGTGACCTTTAAGAGCATTTAAAACATCTTGTCTTTTTCTCTTTTCAAGAGTTCTAATTTTTTCCCCTACAAGTTTAAAAACTCCTCTTACGTTATTTAACTTAAGAATCTCTGCAAGCCTCTCTAGGGCATCATCACTTTCAGGAGTAACAAAATCTTCGCAGTCAAACCAAAAAATTACGAAAACTTTAGTCAAGAGAGATGCACTCTAAAACAATCCTTGATGAAACTTTATAAGTTTTTTCTAAGAGAAGAATATGCTTACGTTAAGAAGCAAAAACCTCGTAATGTTTTTAAATAAGGGTTCCACATGAACTACGACGAAAAAATGAACAAAATAAAAGTTGCAGTTCAGCTGTACTCAATTAGAGAAGATTGTGCAAAAGACTTTCGTAAAGCTCTGGAAGCAGTTGCAAACATGGGCTACGATGGCGTTGAATTTGCAGGTTTCTACGGATGGAAAGCTGACGACCTAAGAGATCTTCTAGAGGACTTAGGTTTAGAAGTAGCAGGAGCGCATATAGGAGTTGACACGCTCATGGGAGAAGAGTTGAGAAAAACAGTTGAGTTTCATAAAGCCCTAGGCAACAAGAACTTAATAGTTCCAGGACTACCAGAGAACATGAGGAACAGCAAAGAAGCTTGGCTTAAAACTGCTAGGCTGTTCAACGAGATTTCTAAAAAAGTTAGTTCTGAAGGACTAAGAGTAGGATACCACAATCATACTGTAGAGTTCCAAAAATTTAACGGAGAAACCGCTTTTGACTTATTCTTCAAAAATACAAACCAAGAAGTTATAATGCAACTTGACGTAGGTCACGTAATGCGTGCAGGACTAAGTGCAAACGATGTCCTAGAAATTATAAAGCATTATCCTGGAAGATTAAAGACTATACATCTTAAGGAGTATTCAACTATGGATAAAAATGCACTCATAGGCGAGGGAGAAATCAAATGGAAAGAACTCTTTAAGTTATGTGAAACTGTTGGTGGTACGGAATGGTATATAGTTGAACAGGAAACTTATAAATACTCACCAATGGAGTGCATAAGAATTGACCTAGAAAAACTGAGAAGGATGCTTGAAGAAACTTAAAAATTTCTAAAATTAATTTAAAGCTTTAAGTTATTTATATTTTTTATTGAACTTTTATATTCATTGTGGCTTCAGCTATGTCTGCACTATACTCTGCAACTCTCTTTATACTTTCTACAACTAACCTTAAGTCAACAGCAAACTTTATATCTTTACATGAACTTACAATTTTATTTACTACAGTCTCATTTAACTCTTCGATCTCTTTGAGTTTTGAGAAAGGATAATCAATAGTAATCTCTGACTTTTGTAAGGCTCTAACAGAATATTCGAACAATTCTAATGACTTAGAATACATGCTTAAGGTTAGTTCGATAACATTAGATTGAGCAGAGCTACTAATTGTATTTATTACCCTAGAGATGCTTACAGCGTGGTCTGCAACTCGTTCTATGCTTTTTATTGCAATTATGTAGCTGAAACTGTCTGTTATTCTTAGCATACCAAGAGCTTCAAGAAAAGAAGGGTCACGTATGGCTTTGTTAAGTTGCCGGACTATGAAAAAGTATAAACGATCCACTTCATCATCTCTTTTTTCCATTAGATCGTAAGTGACGTTGCTACTTTTATCCCTTAGACTCCTTAATAAGTCAACGTGCATTGACATTGCGAGTATACTTATTCTATCAGTAAGTTTCTTTAGTGAGAAATCTGAGTTCTTAAGTAAACATTGTACTACTACTTCATCTGGTGATTCTTCTATTATTTCAGTTCCAATGAGCTTCTTAATTATTTTTTCTTTTAGTTCCATTTTGTATGTAGCATTTTTGTCTTTTAAGCTTATACGAAACATATCATAACCAATTAAATAGTTTGAGATTATATTCCTGAATAGATCGTCAATACTTTCAAACTGCGAGGCATCTAAAGAAATAAAATACGACTCTTTAGAAGTTTTTCTTTTATGAAGAGAAACCAGTAGTGAAGAGCTTAGCAGAGGCTTAATTTCTATCAAGTCTCCTTTTTTTAGTTTTAGAGTCTTAACCCACCATTTCGGCAAAGAAACGACGAAAGTTCCTTTTCCAGTAATTTGAACTTTTCTTATTTCCGTCTCTGAATATGCCATTGCAACGCAATGTAGTAAATTCAAGTATTTATTTACTTTTCCTGTGTAAATAGATGAAAATAGAGAAAATAGACAAGTCATATTAGATAGTGTAACGAAGCAAGCCACGGTGAAAGAAATGGAAAGAAAAAAAGCTATAATCTTTAGCATAACAGTAATAGTAGCAGTAGTTGTTCTAGTGTTGGCATACAATTACTACCAAAGCATACAAAAGAAGATAACTTTACTTGGAGCTGGGGCAACTTTTCCGTATCCGCTTATTCAGAAATGGAG
>Ga0209225_1001045_pt1 | contig 28895 bp, 30 predicted proteins | sample WasSprMetagenome_FD_184732 | JGI IMG/M metagenome (GOLD analysis project Ga0209225, IMG submission 184732) | Sulfidic aquatic microbial communities from Washburn Spring, Yellowstone National Park, USA - WS (SPAdes) (version 3) | ecosystem: Environmental > Aquatic > Thermal springs > Hot (42-90C)... | reverse complement strand
AGCTATGAGTGAACCTAAAGCAAACGTAATCAACACATGAGTTAGTAACTTCATTACATACACTCAAGAGTGTTAATTATTTTGAAATTAATAAATTTACTTTCATTAGAGATAGGTATATGAAGTACACTTACAGTAAACGTTAAGTTATGTAGTATTAATCATTGAGTGTAAAGTGAAAGTAATAATGTTTAGAGCCTTAAGAAAATCACTTAATTAGTGTCAGTATGAGTGAAGTAGGTAGGGTTATAGATAGGTTTGAGGTAACGTTATTCTTACTGTAGAGGTTTTAGTATTAGTCTTAGTAGCTCTCTTAATCATAATGGCTAGCTATGCATCAGTACATGATTTAAGGGGTGTATTAACACCTTACGTAACGTAGTACTTGCTGAGATTATGAGGTTTATAATAGCTTTAAGAGCTAGTCCAGGTACTAGGATTATAGGACTTGCTGAAGTCGGGTTAATAGTTAGTATTAGGGAGGTTATACTAGCATCAGTGATGAAGGAATACCTAGGGTTGCTATTGTCATCAGTAGCTTCAATAATATTAGCATTAATAATATGGTTAGTTAAGACTAAAATAGTAAGGTAGTGTTGGTTAGGTGTAAGTGAAAGTTATACCATCTACTAATTTAGAAAAACTGATTTAATTTTAGTATTAACCTGCGTAAGGACTTTCTGGAGGTAGTGGTATTACTGGTTTAGTAGCTGCGAATTTCTCTGGGTAAACTACTAATAACCTACCCTCACGCCACTGCATAACTACTGGATAAGATAGTATGTTCTGACCTATATGTAGTTCAGGCTTTTCAACCCTACCAATCTTACCTAGTAATGTATCTTCAGGCTTATCAGGAGGTGCGAACTTAACTCCATAACCCATAGTAGTACCTCCTTCAGGTATGTTAAGTTCTAGAGCTGCTAACCTAATACTCTCAGGATCTACACCACCGTACTTAGTGATAGCTAGTGGTAATACATCGTTAAGTAATATCCACGTATGTGCGAAGCCCATATGAGCGTGAGTCATAGGCTCGTAACCCCTCTCCTTCTTAAACCTATCTATAAACTTAAGTAACGCCTCCTTCAACTCAGGTTTTAACGCGTCATAGTTTAGATAAGGTGATGGTGGGTCAACATTAAACATGAACTCCATATCCTTCCCTAAAGCTTTATAAGTAGCTGGTAAACCACCTCCAGCCCCGTGAGCTATGTAAGCCTTAAACTTAAGGCCTAACTCCTTAGCCTGCCTGAAGAACAACACAGTATCTGAGTAGTAACCTGTATGGAGTATTACATCTGGTTTAGCAGCCTTTAACTTCATTATAAGTGATGATAAGTCTGTAGTTGCTGTTGGGTAACCCTCATAAAGTACTATAGGAATACCTAACTTCTCAGCCATTAACTTATTACCAGTAGCTACTGAAGTACCGTAAGGTCCGTCCTCAAATATTATAGCTACCCTCAAATCACTTAAGTTCTTACCTAAAGCTTTAGCAACTACATCCCTAATGAATAACACACTCTGGAATCCGAAGTCACCACCAATAGGCATAGGTCTGAATAAGTACTTAAAACCTCTTAAGGTTGCTGAGTCAGTAATAGCACCTACCTCCCAATATATAGTCTTATACTTCTCAGCAACCTCACTAGCAGCTAGTAGTATCGGACTTGCATAACTACCTATAATTACCTGAACCTTCTCCATAGTTATTAACCTCTCAGCCTCAGTAGTAGCTACAGATACATCACTCTTACAATCAGCTACTACATACTCAACCTTATACCTACCTAAAACACCTCCAGCCTCATTAACCATATCAATAGCAATCCTAGCACCAGTCATCTGATCAGTACCTAAAGGTGCCCAACCACCAGTTAACGGGAAGAGTAACCCTAACTTAATCCTCACCTTCTCAGGAGGTGGTAATGTCGGGGTTGGTGTTATAGTAACAGTTACTTTCTCAGTCACTGTAGTAGTTACTGTAGTTGTTATTGTTGTTGGAGTACCTACAGTAGTAGTTATAGTTACAGTCTTAGGTGGTGGTACAGCTGAAGAACCTGCGAAATAACCAGCAACACCAGCAACAACTATCAAGATAGTCAACACAGCTATTAGAGCTGATGAAGTCTTAACAGACATACACACTACCTAAATATAGGTATATAACATATTTTTATTTCTTACCGTTAGTGTTATTCACCGATATATGTCTTCCTAATATAGTCGTTCTTAAGTAGTTCCTCACTAGGTCCTTCTAAGACAACCCTACCTTGTTCTAGTAGGTATGCTCTATCAGTTGATTTAAGTACTTTAACTACGTATTGTTCCACCAATAATAACGTTATTCCAAGTCTACTTAACTCATTAAATACTTCATATATTTGAGTAACTACCTTAGGTGCTAATCCTAGGGAGACCTCATCAACTAGTAGGAGTTTAGGCCTACTGATTAACCCCCTAGCTATAGCTAACATCCTCTGCTCACCACCACTTAAAGTACCTGCTAACTGATCCTTCCTCTCTTTAAGTACTGGGAATAAAGTGTAGATTAATTCTAACGTATCATTTAATTTCCCCTTAGCTTCTTTAGTCGTAGCTGCTACTAGTAAGTTCTCAAGAACTGTTAACTTAGGTATGACTCTACCACCTTCAGGAACTAATGAAATACCCTTACGTACTCTAAGATATGTAGGTATGTCTGTGATGTCCTCACCTTCGAAGAACACCCTACCGTTGAACGGTTTAACAAGCCCTACTACAGTTTTAAGTAGTGTTGTCTTACCAGCACCGTTAGGACCTATGAGGGCTACCCTCTCACCATCATTCACAACTATATTCACATCCCATAAGACCTTAAGTAATCCGTAACCAGCACTTAAACCATTAACCCTAAGCAGCAAACTCCTCACCTAGATATGCCTTAATAACCTTCTCATCCTTCATAACCTCCTCAGGACGGCCCTCAGCAATCTTAACCCCGAAATCTAAAACTATAACCCTATTACATACCTTCTTAATAGTCCTCATAACATGTTCAACAATAACTATAGTAACACCAGACTTATTAATCCTTAAAATCACGTCAAGTAATTCATCAGCTTCATAAGGTTTTAAACCAGCCATAACCTCATCAAGTAGTAGTAGTTTAGGTTTTATAACTAACGCTCTAGCCAACTCCAACCTCTTCCTCTCAAGTATAGTTAAACTACTGGCTAGGGAGTCACGCCTCCCCTCAAGACCTACCAACTTAATAATCTCTAACACATCATCTAAGCTAGTACCTCTGTAGAGTGCTGCTATCCTTAAATTATCAAGTACTGTTAGGTTGTTGAATGCCTTAGTTTGCTGGAATGTTCTAGCAATCCCTAACTGAGCTATCTTAAATGGTGGTAACCCAGTAATATCTCTTGACTGGAATATCACCTTACCACTATCTGGTTTGTAATAACCGGAAATACAGTTAAATAATGTGGTCTTACCAGCACCGTTAGGACCTATAATACCTAGTATCTCACCATCAATAACATCTAAGTCAACGTTTTTAAGAGCCCATAAACCACCGAACCTCTTAGATAGATTACGTACCTCTAGTAAAGCCATCTAACCACCCCTAACTAAGTACCTACCGTATATAGGTTCTAAAAGACTATAGATACCTTTAGGTAAGAATCTGATAATCAGTATCAGTAGTAAGCCGTAGATTAGTAGGTGTGAACCTACGTAAGTACCTCCTAAGGTTATCCTTAAGTACTCACCTATAGGTGTTAATATAATCGAACCTATTAACGGACCCCAGAAACTGTACATACCGCCGAAGATACTTATTAAAGCCATCTGAAGACTTGTATCAAGTCCGAATGCTGTGTAGGGGTTTATATACCTGAAGTAGCATATGTAGTAGGCCCCTCCAACACCTACGAAGAAGCTACTAATCATTAGAGCTAATAATTTATACCTAGTCACGTTAATACCTATACTAGCACTTACGTCCTCATCCTCCCTAATAGCTAATAAGTACTCCCTAAACCTACCCATAACACCAATAATAACTACTAGTACTACGTATAGGGTAGTCATTACATAGTAGTATGCTTCCTTACCGAAGAAGTATAGTGTTGTAATTCCTTCAGGTAGTACAGGCATCCACACACCTAGAGAACCACCTGTTAAATCTCTTAAGTATATGAAGAGGTCCTTCATAATCTCAGCAAATGCTATAGTAGCTAATGTGAAGTAAACACCTCTTAAACCATACCTAAAACATGGGTAACCAATAACTACGCTCAATAACGATGCTGTCAAACCACTAATCAGTAAATTCATTAGCGGGGGTAATCCAAACCATACCGTTAGGAAGTAGGTAGTGTATGCACCGATACCGAAGAATGCTGCATGACCTAAGGATAACTGACCAGCAGTACCGCCTAATATATTCCAAGCAGTTGATAGGTAAGCCCACATGATAACTAGTATGAATACGTGCATTATGTACGGGGGTAACTGAATTACAGGTATTAGATAAGCTGTAAGTAACATTACTGATATAGGTATTATACGATTAAGTCTTAAAGACCTCATACAGACCACCTAAACCCTCGACTTCTCACCGAATAGTCCTGTAGGCTTGATGAAGAGTACTGCTATGAAGATGACGAATGCAACCACCCTAGAAACCTCTAAACTAATTAAAGCACCTACGAATGCCTCTATAAAACCTATGATGAAGCTACCTACTAAAGCACCTACGAAACTACCTAAACCACCTAATACTATTATTATCCAGGAGATTAAACCGAAAGTACCGCCGACCATAGGGTTAACCATATATATAGGTATTAATAAAGAACCTGCTATACCGGTAAGTAAAGCCCCTAACCCGAAAGTAAGTGTCTGAATCATCGAGACGTTAATACCTAATACTGAAGCTATCTCAGGGTCTTGAGCTACAGCCCTAATCCTCCTACCTACATCAGTCCTCATTAACACGTAGTAAAGCGCTAGAGAAGTTACTAAACCACCTACAAACGCTACTAACCTAGTACCTGGGACGTATAGAGGGCCTAAAATAACTGTAGGTACGTAAACACTAACACCCCTATAATCAGCACGCCAAAGGATTAAAGCTAAGTTCTGAAGTACTAATATTAAAGCTGCCGTGGTTAACAACTGATTAACCTCAGGTGCCTTAAGAATAGGTTTAATTAAGACCCTCTCTATAACCACACCAACTACGAATAATATCATTGCTACGATAGGTATGGAGATGTAGGGGTTTAAATTATATAGCGTGGTTAGCCAGTAAGCAGAGTACATACCAAGCATTATTAACTCACCATGAGCGAAGTTAATAATTTTTAAAACACCGAATATCAGGTTTAAACCAACACTTATGACTGCATACATACCTCCTAAGAGTAAAGCGTTAATACATACTTGAGTAAATGTCTGAATATCCATTAAGTATACACACCTAAATACCTAGTAGGTAAAGGTTAATAAGTATTTAACCTCAGTAATTATATCTAGTGTATAGTTCCTCATTAACTATCTGTGATAGTATGTAGGACTCATAAACTAACTTCTTGATTAATTCCTCCTTAACGTCCTGCTTACTAACCCTCTTACCCATACTTAAGGAGGACCTAACTGAGTAGTTCCTCACTATCGCTGTATATACTACGTTAACAATACCTAAACCACTAACTACGTAACTACCTGTAACACTCACTAGTTGGGTATCGTTAATAGGTTCTGAGATTATGTCCTTGATTAAAATTCCGTAATTACTTAGTACCTTACTTATACGTGTTGATTTTATAGTTAATGACGTAGTTAAAGGTATGTAGGTCTCAAAACCACTAACTAACTCTATGTACTTAACCTCAGCCCTAGCTACTGACTTCTGAGTAAGTACTTTATTGAATATGTTGACTAAGTTGTTGAAGTTCTCTAGTAGGTCGCAGTTATCTATCGTTAAGTCAACCCTGACTAAATTACCTGAACCCCCACTCACTGTTAAGTCTATACTACCTATCCTTAAGTATATTGAAGATTCTGTAAACTTATCGTATGATAATACCTTACCATCCTCAAATAAAGTCACTAAATCACCTATGAAGTCTGAAGCCTTAACATTCCCTAAACTAGTTGTTAACTTAGTGAATAACCTACCCTCAAACATCAACTACACTAGGAAATCTTAAGTATCGGAGGTATTAACCTTTATTAAGTTGTTAAGGCCAGGACCTCAAAACAACCATAGAGTTAGTTGTTAAGACCCCCTTAGTACTCCTTATCTCATCTATACATTTGTTAAGACCTGCTATATCCTTACTAACACTCACTACAACTATATCGTACTCACCAGTAACTTCGTAGACCCTATCAGTACATGTAACCCTCATTAAATTCTTAGAGACTTCAGGTACGGGTATTGAGGATTGAGTCTTAACAAGTATTACAGCTCTAACCTCATTACCTATACTGTAGTCTATAGTGAACCTCCTAATAACTCCAGCCTTAATCAACCTATTAATCCTCTTACGGACTGCAGACTCACTAAGTCTTAACTCCTTAGCCATCTCAGTATATGGAGTCCTAGCATTCTCCCTCAAAATACTTAAGATCTTAATATCTACCTCATCCAGTACTACCTCACGACTACTCAACCTCTCACCACAGTACCGTTACCACTTAAAGCATTAGTTAAAGGATCTTCAACTAGACCTGAAGATATTATCACCTCACCAACACCGCTAACTACAGCGTTTGAAGCCTCAATCAACTTCCTATTCATACCGGCACCAACCTTACTAACTATACCCTCAACCTCACTCACTTTAACCTCCTTCACAACCATACCGTCAATCAGCACTCCAGGTACGTCAGTCAGTATCACTAACTTATCAGCCTTAAGTGCTGAGGCCACCTTAAAAGCTACTTGATCAGCATCTACGTTAAGCATAGTACCCTCACTATCTATAGCTATAGGTGCTATAACTACTGTGTAGCCGAGGCTTAATAAAGTCTTCAGTAGGTCTACCCTAACCTCAACGATCCTACCTGTGAAACCACCATCTATAACCCTCTTCCTACCCCTCTCATCAACAATAACAATCCTCTTCTTCCTCTCAGCTATTAATGTAGGTCCGTCAGCACCTGAAATCCCTACACACTTAACACCTTTAGAGACTAGACTAGAGACTATCTCCTTATTCAACTTACCAGCCATAACCATAACGTAGACCTCAAGCTCATCCTTATCAGTATACCTACTCCTAATACCTTCAGGTGATGTGACGAACTTAGGCTCAACACCTACCCTCCTACAGAACTCAGTAACTACGTTACCACCACCGTGTATGAAGATTAGAGGTGATGTACGTGCAAACCTACTAACACTCTCAACAACATTACCTAAGTTCTTATCTACTACCTTACCACCAACTTTAACTACGTACATGACGTACACCTAAGGCTTTAACGGTGGGTATTTAAGACCTAAAGTCTCCTCAAAACCTACTACGATGTTGAATGCCTGAATAGCTTGTCCTGCAGCACCCTTAACTAAGTTGTCTAGGGCTGCGAAGGATGTTAACCTCCCTAACCTCCTCTCAACAGCGTAGCTAACGTCGACGTAGTTACTACCGACTACGTACTTAGGGTCTGGATAACCAGGTGGTACAGTCTTTACAAACCTGATGAATGGTTCCTTAGAGAATGTCTGTACGTAATACCTCATCAACTCAACATCATCTACATCCTTAGTAAGCCATAGATGTGTTGATGCTAGTACACCCCTAATACTGCTGACTGCATGAGGTATTATAGAGACCTTAACTGAGTTATTAACTAACCTACTGACCTCCTGCTCAACCTCAGCAGCATGTCTATGACCGTCAGCTTCGTAAGGTCTTACAGCACCCTCCCTCTCAGGGTGGTGGGAGCCTGGAGTAGGTTTAGCACCACCCTCACTACTACCTACCTTAACATCAGCTATAACCCTACTTAAATCAGCAATACCTGACTTAACTATAGGTAGTAATGACAGTATAACCGCTGTTGAGTTACAGCCAGGTGATGCGACTAGGCTAGCACCTCTAAGCTCATCCCTATGAATCTCAGGTAACCCGTATACAGCCTTACTGAGTAGGTCTGGGTAGGGGTGTTTAAACCCGTACCAGAACTCATACATTTCAGGGTTCTTCAACCTGAAGTCAGCACTTAAGTCAATAACTTTAACACCTACCTCAAGTATCTTAGGTACGTAGTTTACTGAGACTCCGTGAGGTAGTGCTAGGAATACTACGTCAGCCTTATTAGACAGTTCATCAACTCTAAACTCAGTAAATTTAAGACCTCTGTAATAACCTCTTAAGTTGTAGTGTACGTGATGTACCGGCTTACCGACATACTCCCTAGACGTTACGTATGTTACCTCAACACCTGGGTGGTTAGCGAGTAGTCTAAGTAACTCACCACCTGTGTAGCCTGAAGCACCTACAACACCTACCCTAACCACCACTGTAGACTACCTCCTAAGAATACTTACTAAGTACTTAACTATATGTTCATGGACTTTAACACCTGTAGCCTTAATAAAACCTTTAAACTCAGGTACACCGTTAACTTCATTGACGTAGTAACCATCACCTACTAGTAAGTCAACACCAGCGACCTCAGCACCTACAGCTCTAGAAGCCTTAATAGCTAACTCCCTCAACTCCTCATCTAGTGGGTATGCCTCAACACTACCACCTAAAGCTACATTACTCCTCCACTCACTACTATCTGAAGCCTTCCTCAACATACAGCCTAACACTTCATCACCAACAACAATACATCTAATATCCTTACCTAAACCTATAACCTCCTGTAGTATGTGGGTCCTCACTACGAAGTCCATAAACTCCCTATGCTCTGAAACAATCTTTAAGTCTATATCATCCCTTACATAACTAACTAACCTACCCCAACTACCTACCGGCGGCTTATCTATCAGAGGAAAACCTAACTTAGTAGGTGCTTGCTTAACAGCTAGTGATGATAATGCTATGTATGTCTTAGGTATCCTAAGACCCTCCTTAATTAAGTAGCTGTAGGTGAGTATCTTATCATTACATATGTATAGAGCTCTAGATGAGTTGATAGTTAATGCACCCATAGATTCGAAGGCTATAGCTGAGTATATAGCGTTATACGCTGAGAGAGGCCTAATAAGAACTACACTATTATTAAGTACCCTACCATCAGTTAACGGTAATAACTCTGAATCTACCTTAACGATGTTAACGTTAATACCTAAGTTGTTGAAAGCCTCAATCAATAACTTCTCATCATGTCTTACAATATCTACAGCTATGTAGTAACTCATTTAGGACTTCCACCTCAGGGGACTTAAACATACCCCTAATACCACCACTTAAGAACACCATCTTACTACTCCTTCAAGTCCTTGAACATCTTAGTAATTATTGGGAGGGTTTAAAAACCTTAATTAAAATTTATTTAATGAAGTACTGAATCATCATAATTCATACATTAAATACTTAATAATTTATGAATAAAACTCATTAAATACCTAACAACTGTAGAATTCCCTACAACTTACTACGGGATTTAAAGTTAAACGTTTAGATAGTCTATACTAGAACCTATATTCAAGACCTCTCCTAGAGATATACTCATCACTCTTAATACTTATGAAGTAGGCTACTACTACATATAGTGGTAATGCTATTATTGATAGTTGAAGAAGTGTATTGAGTTCGAATACGTTCTGTCCGTAGGATGCTCTAGCTAGTTCAGCAACTATTGTTAACGGGTTTACTAGGAAGAGGTAACTACTTGTTAGGATGTTCGGCGGTATGACCGTACCTACAGCTATTAACATCTGAGCTATTAACATCCATGCAGAACTCACCCTACTTACAGTGTATACGTAAGCTGTTATCGACCCTATGAGTAGGTACGTAGGTATTAAGGCTATTATAGCTATAGTGAATAGTACTGGGTTTTTAGGGAGTACTTCAGGTAGTCCTATGTTTAAGTAGTTGGATAGTCCTAAAGCTAGTAACGTATAGCTCAGTACTCCATGGACTAAGACATCTATATGAACACCTGTTAAGAGGTATGCAAACACGTTCAACCCATTCTCCCTAAACGTATCTGTAATCCCTTGATTAACATTCCATCTAAGGAATTCAACAGTTGCTGATATAGCAACACCACCACATGACATGACGAGGAGTCCCGGTACGAATGTCTGGAATGCCTTAACAACATCCTCTGATAACATCATAACTGGAGTAAATATGAAGATAAACCATAAGACTGAATTCACTAACCAAGCAATATAACTACTTAAGTGTATTCGGGCTATGTAAGTCCCAATATACATTAACTTAAAGACCTTAGTTAATACCTTCATAACTACCTCCTAACCCTAAACTCCAACCTAGTACTGAAGACTGTAGTTACTAGTAGGTAGGACGTTAAGAGTATCGTAGCTATGGTTAAGAAGGTTAAGACCTCAGGAAGTGATAGGCATATAGCAACTACTTGGAGGACCTTACTAACGTACGGTACAGGTGTTACGTATGCAAACACCCTCAGAATTAAGGGTACTACATACGTAGGGATGTATATACCGGAACCTGAGAGTATTAAAGGAGGTAGTAGGTTAGCGATTACCCACGGACGGCTTACGTTAGTGTAGAATGTTATTAACGAAGCTACTAACGTGGTGTACAGCCCTAAAACCATCGCTGATATCTGAAGTGATAACTCAACAATTAAGAATACTAGGATTCCGTAGGAGGATAATACGTAGGTCAGTACTGGTAGTAAGTAAGCAGTTATCCCTAAAGTCATTAGGGAAGACCTGACGAAGGCATTAGCTAGTAGGTAGTACTTCAACGTCGTTGACTCCAGTATGAGTGGACCTACATCAATGAATTTAAACTCAGCAAATATTGTGTGTGCTACGTCGTTAACACATACAGCTACTACCGGGACTATACTCGATAGTAGGACACTCACTAATAAAGCAGTACCTAAATCCAACTCAACACCAACTAAACTACTAAACCTCGAAATCACTACACCTACATCACTAATACTCATAGGTATTAATATGATGGATAACGAGATAAATGCTGTGAACACCCATGAAACCACATAATCTGCTAAGAACCTCCTAAACCATACTAACTCCCTATACGTTAAAGCTAACACTATGTTAAGTAACCCTATAATCACCACCTCCTATAAGCCCTACATAGACATCCTCTAACGTAGGTTCCTTTATCGAGATATCTAAAACTTTAGTATTACTCCTCTCCAATAAGTTGAGGAGTGTCTGTACTAACTCCTCCCTACGACTCCTCACATACATCGTAATCCTTAATGACCCGCCTAAATCCTCAACAGACATACCTTCTAGAGGTAGTGAACTCTTAACAACTTCTACGAAGTCCTTACCTACGTCCCTCAACAATATAGATACCTTATACAGTAATCCGAACTTAAGCTTAAGTTGTTCAGGTGTACCTGAAGCTACTACCACCCCATTATTTATTATAGTTACTGACTGTGCTACCTCCTCAATCTCATACATGTTATGACCTGTTATCAGTACTGTCTTCCCATCCCTAGCTAACTCAGTAATTAACTTACGTATCATCCTAGCACTCTCAACATCTAATCCTAAAGTCGGCTCATCAAGTAACAGTACTTCAGGGTCTGAGAATAAGGCCTTAGCTATAGATAGCTTAGCCCTCATACCTAAGCTGTAGGTGAAGTACGGGTTGTATGAGGCCTTCATACCCTCCAAACCAACTAGTTCGAGTAATTCCTTAGCCCTACGTCTCGAGTAACTGATTGAGAAACCCTTAAGTAATCCGTAGAATACTAAGTTCTCATACCCTGAAAGTGATGGGTAGAAACCCTTAGAAACATCTAATGATATACCTACCCTCCTCCTAACCTCATCAGCTTGCTTAACAACGTCAAACCCAGCAACATATGCTTCACCACCGTCAGGTAGTAATAAAGTAGCTAAGATCTTGATAGTAGTTGTCTTACCAGCACCGTTAGGGCCTAACATAGCGTGGATCTCACCCCTACCAACACTAAATGAAATACCTCTTAGAGCCTCAACAACCTTCCTCTTCCTAAACCCCTCCCTAACCTCGTAAAACTTCTTGAGGTCTCTAACTAGGATAGTACTCAAAGACTACACCATCCATTAATTAATCAAGAGTTGAGGAAGTTATTAAAACTTTAAAGTACTTATCATTAGTGGTAGGTCTCATGACCGGTAAGGTCGTTAAGACTGGAGTTGCTGTACCGAAGGGTATTATGTCAGAGTTTGAGGAGCTTATTAAGACTTTAGGGTATAGGAGTAGGTCTAGAGCTTTCCAAGACGCTATACAGTTATTCATAGCTAGTAATAAGTGGGTGAGGTTGAGTGGTCGGATAGCTGGGTGTGTAGTGATTACTTACGACCATGAAGAACATGATGTTGAGGAGAGATTAACTGATATACAGCATGAATTCCTAGACGTGATATCAGCTACAATGCATATACACTTAAGTAGGAAGTACTGTATGCTCATAATCGCTTTAAGAGGTGATGTTGAGGTTATTAAGAAGTTATATAATGAGTTAAGTAGTGTTAGAGGTATTACTAATATACAGTCAGCATTCACCCTAATACCTACTTAAGGGATAAAAGTACTGAATGAAGTAATTAGTTGGTGTATAGTGTGGTTAGTGATTCATATATACTGATACCTGTAGGGATAGCCTTAATACTAATAGGTACCCTACTAATATTCCTTGACTTAATTAGGAGGACGTCTACTAAGGCTAGTGGTGTTGGTGAGAAACGTGTTGAGGCTGGTGGTGCTGTGGTGGTAGGGCCTATACCTATAGTATTCGGTAGTAGTAAGGAGGTTACTAAGGCTATGTTGGTCATGGCTATAATACTTACGTTACTAGCGATTATATTAACACTCATAACTACTCAGGTGGTGGTGATTAGATGAACCTAACATTACTAGGTGTTATACTAGTAGTCCTCGGAATGATAATACTGATGCTCATACCCTTCATCCCCTTACAAGTAGGTGGTACGTTACCTAACGTTAGCGGACTCACATGTATAGTTGTGTTCTTCATACCTATATGCTTCTCAGTAGGTCTCCAACCAACTATAGCTGTGGTATTCGCTGTAGTTGTAGCGTTAATCCTCGCCTTATTCACATTCATAATCTATAAAGTATTCAAGAGTTTAGTAAGTTCTACAGGGTTTTAAGGAGTTATGAGAGAGTATAGTGATAGGGTTTCCTACGTTGAGGATAATTCAGAGCTTGCTTATAGGGACGGTAATTACGAGTTTAACAGGTCTGTAGTTAGGGTTAGTGCTGTAAGGAAGTTCAGTAATGGTCAGTGGTTCATAACCTCATGTCAGGGCTGTAACGCTGATGAGTTGATGAAGTTTATCGAGTTACTACCTAAGAGTGGTGGGGATGTAGAATTACTAGATACTGAGTTATACGTCGGTAGTGTAAGCCTCGGTAAGGGTGTTAAAGAACCTACAGAGTTATTAAGAGTTGCTTCAGAAGTCTGTAGGGAGTTAAGGAGTTCTAACGTAGTTAGGTGTGAGTTCATACTCAACGTAAGAGAGTATAGTAAGGTTATTGAGAGGGATGTCGGTGAGGCACGTGAGAGGAAGGTCTTAGCAGAAATCATAGTAGGTGTTGTGAGTAGGGGTTTAAGGTACGGTTATGGTGGGGTACATAACGTATTAATAGCTACTCCAGAGAACGTTAACACAGCACTAGTTGATAAGCTTGTTAGGGATGCCTACAGGAAGAGCTTAATTAGCTGTAGGAGTAAGTCTCTAAACCCTGTAGAAGTCGGTAGGCAGGTACTGATACTTAAGCCTGAAGTAACTGCAGCATTAATTCATGAAATATCACACCTACTTGAAGCTACATCACCTAATAAACTACTACTTAGTTCTAAGATATGTAATGCTGACGTGAACATCTACGATAACCCGCATGAGGTCACATCACCAACTATAAGATTATTTGATGATGAGGGGGTACCGACTAGTAGGAGGTCGTTAATAGAGGGCTGCGTAGTAGTTGACTACCACCACACCAGGTTAACAGCTAAGGAATTCGGTAGTAAGGCTGGTTCAGCATACGGGCTATACCACCCACCAATACCATTCCATACAACCCTAGTTATGAAGGAAGGTGATTGGAGGGATGATGAGATAATATCAGATAGTAAGAAGGGGTTTATAGTTGATGGTGTAGTTATGGCTGAGACTGAAGGCTCTTACATCAGGATAGTCCCTGAATACGCAGTCTATGTCGAGAGGGGTGAACCTAAAGACTACGTAAGGGTTAGTAGTGTTAAAATACCGCTTAAGAACTTAACTACGTTATCAGCTATTAGTAGGAGTAAGAACCTCAGAGTAAGTTATGAGAAGAACTACATCGTTGCTGAGATAGCTCCGACAGTGAGGTTAGAAGGTTATATAGAGTGATGGGTAGTCCTAAACTACTTAATCAGTTTTAACGCGTTATCACTAACTAACTTCCTAGCATCACTTAAGCCTAGACCTGAGTTCAGTAGTACTGTGTATGTCTTCTTAACTGCTAACGGGTCTGAAGGGTCTCGACCGCAGTCGCTATTAACTAAACCACGGTCTATTAGCTCTGGGTAATCCCTCACTAGGTTAACTACGTCATCACTACTTAACTTACCGGGCTGTACTGTAAGTCCTACGTACGTCCCTAAGTCAACGACTTCCTTAACCACCTCACGTGATATGTGGTCGATAACGACTCTATCTAATGAAATACCGCTCAACACTACATACTTAATCACCTTCTTAGTAATTAACTCCTTATTCCTACGTGGTGTATGGATTATAACCACCTTATCAAACTCCTTAGCAAGTCTAAGCATCTCAGAAAACACCTTAACCTCATCATCAGAACCTAACTCAAGACCTACCTCACCTATAAAATCAGCTCTAACTAACCAGTCCTCAAGGTCTTTAAACCCTTCCAGATTAGGCGGTATGTTCCTAGGGTGGATACCTAAACCAACACGTAACTCAATACCTAAGTCCTTAAACCTCAACGGTTCAACCTCAACCAACCACCTGAATAGGTCTACTAAAGTACTGAGATGTAATGGTTTTACAGGTATGTAAGCTAGTATGAATACCCTCTTAAACCCCTCATCCCTAATCAACTCAAGTGTAGAGTAATTACTTACGAAGTGGTGGGTGTGAGGATCTACAAACACGTACACCACCGAGTAAAACTCACGAGTCGGTAAATAAGTTAGTGGTTAACCCGTAAATCCTTAATAACTTCTTCGGCGGTCTAATAACTAATGCTGCAGCCCCCTTCAAAACAGCCTCACCACCGAACTGTGTAGGCAGTATCTTAGGGAGTCTATTCACTACGTAATTAGTTAGTAGGTCATGTAGTGGTTGGATTATTAAGTCGTAGTTAGCTAGTGCTAACGAACCACCAACAACTACTAATTCAGGGTCGTAAACATTTATAACGCTAGCGAACCCTGCAGCATTAACCCTACATAACTCATTATATATCTCGACAGCGACTTCATCACCTTCCCTAACAAGCTTAAAGAATAACTCAGGTGTTATTGATGACTCCCTAACAAACTCTGTAAGTTTGGTCTTCCTACTAGTAGCTATGTTCTCCACGTAGTACTTAACATACCTAGGGATCCCACTACCTGATGCGTAGGCCTCCCAATGACCTAAACCACCACAACCGCATCTAAACCCATCATACCTAACAACTATATGTCCTACCTCATGAGCATTCCCATCCTTACCTATTAGTAAGTCACCGTCAACTACAACCCCACCACCTACACCAGTACTTAACGTTATGTAGACTAAGTTATCGATGTTAACACCGTAGCCGAAGACCTTCTCACCCCAAACACCAGCTACACAGTCATTAACTACTAATACGTACTCAGTCTTGAAGAACTCTGTAAGAGGTTTCCTCAACCTAAAACTCCTTATACCTAGGTTCGGTGTGTTTACGACCTCACCCCTCCTAATATCTAGAGGCCCTATACTACCAACCCCAACACCAGCTAGTTGGTGTTGATTAAGTCCTAACTCACTAATTAACCTACTGGCCAGGTCATATATACACTCAGCTATTGTGTCAGGACCACCACTACCTGGAGTCCTCACACTAACTGACTTGATGAGCCTACCGTCAACCCAGTACGTACCAACTCTTAAGTTAGTAGCCCCTACATCTACAGCAACTACATACTTCAAAACACATCCCGAAAATCACGTATGTTTAAACATTATGTATATGTTATCACCTATATGGATAGCCCCAGACTCCGGCGGCCTACACGTTACCTCAGATACTCTATGGAGGTCTCTAACCTCCTTAGCTATAGGTTCGAGGTCTTCAGTAACGTATATGACTGCGTTGAGGTTCTGTGAGAACTTAATATTATTCTCCTTCTTATACTTCCATATAATTGAGTTAACCCTCATGAACTTAGGTATTAACTCTGTATAACGACTCACATACTTAAACTCACCGTCAGTTATTAACTGTACGTGAACTCCTTTAGGGTCGTAAAGCCCTCTCCAGATGTAGTCTGTGACGAAGGGCATTATCGGGGCTAGTAACTTAAGTACTGTCTTAAGGGTTTTATGTAGTACGTACCATGAAGCCCTAACCTCACCCTCATCGTAATCCCCGATACCGTAGGCTCTAGTCTTAATAGCTTCTACGTAATTCGACGCAAATACATCCCAAGTAAACATGTATAACTCATTTATAGGTTCGTAAACATCTAAATCACGTTCGTAGGAGTTGATAACTTTAAGAGCGACTTCCTTTAAATACCCTAGTAAGGCCTCATCAATAGGTCTTAACTTAACACCTTCACTAACGTCAGGGAATGAAGATATGAACCTAGCTATATTGACTAACTTAGTTATGAATAGGAAGCCTGTCTTCACAGTCTTCTCAGACCACCTATAATCACTACCTAATTTAGATGCTGCAGCTGCCCAGAACCTAAATGCGTCAGCACCGTACCTCTCTAGGTATGGTTCTGGGTAGATCACGTTACCCTTACTCTTATGCATAGCCTCACCCTTCTCATCAAGCCCCATACCAGTAATCCTAACCCACCTAAACGCAGGCTTACTAGTTAGTTGGTAAACCCTTAGTAATGTGTAGTAGAGCCAAGTCCTTATTATGTCGTAGCCTTGAGGTCTTAAAGCATTACCTAACGCCTTAACAGCTAACTCCCTATCCCTTAAGTAGTTAACCACGTAGAGAGGGCTTACTGATGAGTCAAACCACGTATCGAATGTCTTAACCTCACCCTCCAAGAACTCCTTAGACGCACCACAGTTAGGACAATTACTTACTGGGGCTTCCTCAAGCCAAGGCCTGTAATACCTACCTGACTCAGGAACCACCCTATAACCACACTTCCTACAAATCCATACAGGTATTTCAGTACCGTAGTACCTAGACCTAGATATAGGCCAGTCCATACTTATAGAGTTTATCCAATTAATCAGCTTAATCTTATGTTCCTCAGGCTTAAACTCCATCTCATTAATCAGCCTCAGTAGTACGTCTTTAAACTCCATCTGCTTGAGGAAGTATTCCTCAGTACTTATGTATTCTATAGGTGTCTTACACCTCCAACATACCGGTACGTCATGTACGTACTCCTCAACCTTTATTAAGTACCCCTTACTGGAGAGTACCTCTACTATCTTCTTCCTAGCCTCCCTAACAGGTAGTCCCTTAAGGAAATCACCAGCAGCTTCATTCATAACACCGTCAGCACTTATTAAGACTCTAGGTGTCAGCCCTAACTCCCTAAATAGTCTGACGTCGTTGATATCACCGTAACTACATAACATCACTAACCCCGTACCGAACTCAGGCTTAGCGTAACTATGCTCTAACACTGGTACTGACCTACCGTAGAGTGGTAGGATTAACCTCTTACCGTTAAGCCACTTATACCTACTATCGTTTGGGTTGTATATTACTGCATCACAAGCACCTATTAACTCAGGCCTTGTAGTAGCTATCACTACGTAGTCGTTAGAACCCTCAACATCGAATCTTATGTAGTACAGCTTAGTAGGCTCCTCAACAAACTCTACCTCAGCCTCAGCTAAGGACGTCTTACACCTAGGACACCAACTCACAGGCCTCTCAGATACGTAGATTAAACCCTTCCTCCATAACTCAATAAAAGTAGCCTGTGTTAACTTCCTATACCCCTCAGAATCAGTACCAGACCTCCAGTAATCGAATGAACACCCAAGCCTAACCCACACATTAACTAATTCCTTCTCAAGTTCGTCTAAGACCTCCCTACATAAGCTTAGGAATTTAACCCTACCCTCACGGGTCTTAGCGACCTCGGCTGCAGTGATGTTAAACCTCTTCTCAACAGCTACCTCAACCGGAAGTCCATTCCTATCAGCGTAAAACGGTACTAGGACTTCATAACCCCTCATCCTGAAGAACCTCGCAATCATATCTATTTGAGCGTAATGAGCTGCTTGAGCAACACCCCACTTACCTGAGGGGTAAGGCGGTGGTGTGTCTATAACGAGTAACTTCTCACTCCTTAAATCAACAGGTTTCCTATAAATACCTTCAGCCTCCCACAACTTAATTAACTCTAACTCCTTACTGACATCCCATCTAGTAACATCGAACTTAGGTCTTAACTCAATCATCACTACACCTACGACTAATTAATTGTTAAACCTTTAAATATTACCGGACTTAATATCCACGGTTGGGAATTCTGAGTTCGTGGGTAACGGTATGGTTGATGACTTAGTTGATGAGGTATGTGAAGGTTACATCATTAAACATTTAGACGGTAGTTTATGGGTTGTTAAGGGTTGTTACCACTTAAGTGATGGTTTAGTAGCAGTTCCTAGACTCTACGGAGGTGTTAAGATTAAGAGGTTAAACGATGCGTACAGTATTATCATGAGGTATTACAGACATTACGTTAGATTCGTACGTGAGTTAGGTAGGTACGTACCTGTAGTCCCGTTAAGGGATGTCTCAGTAGTTGTAAGTCCTTTAGATGTTGTTAGGAGGGTGAAGGAGTTAGGACGTGTAGGATTGATTAACACAGCTGTTGAGTTACTAGATTTGATAGTGTATGGTTGTGGATGTACTGCAGGCTTCAGCGGTTCTTTAGCCGGTGGTTACTTTAGAGAGGATTCAGATATCGACATAGTAGTATATTCGAATACTTCAAAATGTTATGAGCTGTTGAGGAGGTTGAGGAGTGAGGGTGTTTTAAAACCTATGGATCGTAACCTAGCATATATTGAGTACTTAGAAGTAGGTGAGGGTGGTGATGAAGGGCTTATAGAGTTGATGATGAGGAGGGTTCTTCAAGGTGTTTTCAAAGGTTATAGATATACTATCAGGTTAGTTAATTGTGAAGATCCGGGAACCCTAGTTAGTGATTACGTAGTAATACCTGATGAGACCTTAATACTTAGGGTAGTAGATAACTCACACTCATACACTACACCAGCTATCTACTGGTGTGAGTTAATATCACCGACAACATACTACTCTAGTAGGGTTAAGTTAGTAACTCATAGGATTAGGTATTCAGAGTTAGGTGTAGGTACATTACTAAGAACACGAACACCACTCTACGTATTAAGTAACTATAACGTCGTCAACCTAGATATTGCAGACCTAACCCACATCATTTAAATTGACAAATTGATCAGGTTAAAAGCGTAGGTTCTACTAATCCTTAGTAGTGATGGTAGTGGATGTGTTAGTTATCGGTCATAGAAACCCTGATACAGACTCTATAGTTTCAGCGATAGCATTAGCTGAATTCCTAAGTGTTAAAGGGTTTAAAGCTATACCTGCTAGGGCTGGTGAGTTAAATCTTGAGACTGTTAAGGTACTTAATGACTGTAGACTCCAGATACCTGCTTTAGTAAGTGATGTAAGACCTAGGATTAGTGACGTTATGACTAGAGATGTTAAGTACGTATTTAAAGGAACTCCTGCTAAGAAGGCTATAGACATACTGAATAGTATGGGTATTAGGTCTATCCCAGTAGTTGATGTAGACCTTAAAGTCTTAGGTTTATTTAGTGTTGAGAGCTTCTCTAAGACATACCTGAAAGACTTCATAAACTTGAGGGTTAATTTAGTTGATGTACCGCTTAAGAATATCGTAGATGTAGTTAACTGTGATGTAGTTGTTGGGGATTTAAGTAGTAGGGTATCTGGCTACGTATACGTAGGTGGTATGAGTATCGAGACTATTAAGAGTAAGTACTCATTCAAGGATAGCATAGTAATAGTTGGTGATAGAGTTGACGTTCAATTACATGCTTTAGAGTCTAGAGCCTCTCTACTAATAATTACTGGTGGTTTAAGACCTCCTAAAGAGGTTGTAGATAGGGCTAAGAGTTTAGGGATACCGATACTTATATCACCATACGACACGTACACCACAGCTAAGTTAGTTGATTTAAGCAGACCTGTTGAGGTATTCATGGATAGAGCTGAGGTAGTTAGTGAGAATACGTTAATTCAAGACGTCATCAATTTAATGAGGTCTAAACTAGTACGTACTGTCTTAGTCGTTGATAGTTATAACAGGTTATCAGGTATAGTCACTAGGAGTGATTTAATCAGGGATTATAGGAAGGTAGTAGCACTCGTAGACCATAACGAGCTATCTCAAGCAGTTGATGGTGTTGATGAGGCTAAGGTAGTAGTTGTTGTAGACCACCATAGAGTTAGTGGTGATATAAAGACTAGGGAAGCCATACTTTTTAGGGTTGAACCAGTAGGTTCTACATCAACTATAATATGGAAGTTACTACTCGAGCATAACTTAAGACTTAAAACTAACGTACTTAAAGCTATGCTCTACGCAGTACTATCAGATACACTACTACTTAAATCCCCAACAACTACTGAAGACGATATAAACTGTGTTAACATGCTATCTAGAGAGTTAGGTATTAAACTAGATGAAGCCGTTAAATTCGTAAGGGATGCTATAGCGTTGAGTGAGCCTAAAGACGTTGAAGAAATCATCAGGTATGATATGAAGGTCTACGATGAAGGTGGTTACAAATTCGCTATATCTCAAGTATTTACTGTAAACCCTGATTACTACATATCAATGAAGGATAAATTAATATCACGTATTAATGAAGTAGTTAAGGATGAAGGTTTAAAACTATTCATACTATTAATAACTGACTACATAGAGAATACCTCCTACTCCGTAGTCGTAGGTGATACAGCATTGTTTGAGGAGGCCTTCTCAACTAAAGTCGTAAATAACTACGTAGTACTTGAAGGTATAACATCAAGAAAACAACAGGTAGTTCCTAAACTCCTCAACATATTAAGTAGTAGGAAGTAAGACACCACGTAAAACTGAGAACACCCTATAGTGGGATACCGTAAATTAATAATTTAGGGAACATCAAATACGTAAATTACCTCTTAACTACTAATCTAATATTTTTGATCCCCTTAGTCAACTATACCTGACCACCACATTTATAAGTAAGTTCTTAGAATATGTCCGGGGGTCGTATGAGGAGTCAATTCCAATATCGTCTTTAGGTGTTAGTTCTGTTGATGTTTTGAGGGGTGTTTTGAGGAGGGGTTTTAATGAGAATCAGTTAATCATTTTGAGGGAGTTATGTAGTTATGATTACCGTAGTCTAACACATGCATTAAGAAGTATATCTAGGAAGTATGGAATACCACTATCAACACTAAAAACAAACACGAAAATACTTAAAGAACTAGGAATAATAGAGATAAACAAAGGAAAAACACCAAAAATAACACAGACAGGGAAGGTAATAGCTGAATTACTCAATACTAGACAGTTTAATGGTTTAGACTTAGATCCTAGAACACTTAATGAGTTGAGTGAGAAGGCTGACTTAGCTAGGAGGTATATTCTTAAGATGGTTGCTGAGGCAGGTGCAGGTCATATAGGTGCTTCACTCTCGGTAGTAGACATACTCATAACGTTATATCTGTGTAAGTTGAGGTATGATGTGAGGAATCCTGACTGGCCTTTAAGAGATAGGTTAATTCTGAGTAAGGGTCATGCAGCTCCAGCGTTATACGCTGTCTTATCTATAGTTGGGTTCATACCTGAGGATGAGTTATGGCGTTTTAGAGATATAGAGGGTGTGTTGCAGGGGCATCCAGAGGTAGGTATACCTGGTGTTGATATGGTTTCAGGGTCTTTAGGTCAGGGACTATCTGTTGGTTGTGGCATGGCTTTAGCGCTTAAGAGGGATGGTATACCTGCTAAGGTCTACGTAATCGTAGGTGATGGTGAGTTAGATGAAGGGCAGGTGTGGGAGGCTGCGTTAACAGCTAGTAAGTTAGGACTGGATAACCTAGTAGTGATAGTTGATAGGAACTCATACCAACAGGAAGGACCTACAGAACATGTTAAGCCTTTAGAACCACTTGCTATGAAGTGGTTCTCATTTGGTTGGTATGTAGTTGAAGTTGATGGGCATGACTTCAGACAGTTGTTGGAGGCTTTAAATGAAGTTGATGATGTTGGGAAGCCATCAGTCATAATAGCACATACTGTTAAGGGTAGGGGATTCCCTCCAGCTGAGGGGAACAACATATACCACAGTAGACCTGTAAGTAAGGATGAGTTAAGGAGTTTCGGGGTCTTAATATGAGGTTAGCCTTCGGTAAGACTTTAGTTGAGTTAGGGCTTAAGTATAAGGAGTTATACGTTGTTGATGCTGACGCAGCTAGTCATACAATGACCTCACTATTTGCTGAGAACTTCCCTGAGAGGTTCGTTAATGTCGGGATCAGTGAGCAGGACTTAGTAGGTGTTGCTGCTGGTTTAGCAGCCTGCGGTAAGAAGGTAGTCGTAGCTACATACGCATCATTCCTTATGAGGGCTTGGGAACAGATTAGGAATGTTGTAGGTAGGGCTAGACTGAATGTGAAGTTAGTAGGTACTCACGGAGGGATATCTAACTACGGAGACGGACCCTCACACCAGTGTTTTGAGGACTTTGCACTCATGCGTGTAATACCTGGTATGAGGGTTGTAGCACCTGCAGATTCTGTTGAGTTGAGGTGTTGTTTTGAGGAGGTTTTAGGTGTTGATGGTCCTGTATACATGCGTATCGGTAGGGATGAGGATGGGAGAGTTTATGATGATTGTGTGTGTGGGTTGGGTGTTGCTAATGTTGTTAGGGATGGTTTTGATGTAGGTATTATAGCTACTGGTTATATGGTTTTTGAAGCACTTAAAGCAGCTAAAGAACTTAAGAACTACGGTATCGATGCTGCAGTTTTAGACTTCCACACGATAAAACCGTTAGATACTAACACCTTAATAAAGTATGCTAGGGCTACAGGAGCTTTAGTAGTAGCTGAAGAACATAACATATTAGGAGGACTAGGTAGTTCAGTAGCTGAAACACTAATCAAGGAATACCCAACACCTACAGAGTTCGTAGGGGTTAAGGACATGTACGGTCACTCAGCTAGGTCTTTAGAAGACCTTAGGAAGTTTCTAGGACTTACAGCTTCAGATATCGTCAGAGCTGTTAAGAAGGTTGTGAAGGTTAAATGACCTATAAGTTAGTGTCTAGGGATTACAACCCTGACGACCTAGTAGTAGATGTTGGTGGTGTTGAGGTAGGTGGTAGGAGGGTTGTAGTGATTGCTGGACCTTGCTCTGTTGAGAGTTTAGAACAGACGTTAGAGATTGCTAAGCTTGTTAAGAGGTTAGGGGCTCATATGTTAAGAGGTGGTGCGTTTAAGCCGAGGACCTCACCCTACAGTTTTCAAGGGTTAGGTGAGGAAGGTCTTAAGATACTTGTGAAGGCTCGTGAGGAGACTGGACTACCTATAGTTACTGAAGTCATGGACCCACGTGATATCCCACTATTTAAGAAGTATGATGTTGATGTGTTTCAAGTCGGTGCTAGGAATATGCAGAACTACACACTTCTTAAGGAGTTAGGTAGGGTTGATAAACCCGTACTCCTTAAGAGGGGATTCTCAGCAACTATTGATGAGTGGTTAGGAGCTGCTGAATATGTAGCCTTAGGCGGCAATAGAAAGATAATACTGTGTGAGAGGGGTATTAGGACTTTCGAAACCCATACTAGATTCACCTTAAGCATCTCAACAATACCTCTAGTTAAGAAGTTGAGTTACTTACCGGTTATTGCTGACCCCAGCCACGCAACCGGTAGGAGGGACCTCGTAATCCCAGTAGCTAGGGCCTCTATAGCTGCTGGTGCTGATGGAGTCTTAGTTGAAGTCCATCTAAATCCTGAGAAAGCTTTAAGTGATGGTCCTCAATCACTTACGATAAGGGATTTCGAGGAGTTAGTACGTGATCTTAAGAGAGTAGCTGAGGCCTTAGGTAGGTACTTATGAGTAATTTCCACGAGATTAGACTACATACTAGGTCTGGAGAGTACCCTATATACATTGGTAGAGGTATTATTAACTACCTACCTAAGCTTATGGACAGCCTTAAGAATAGTGGTAAGTGTGCTGTAATAACTAATAAGGTCGTAGGTAGGTTATACGGTAAGTTCATTGAGGAACTACTCAGTACTAAGTTTAAGGTATACTTAATTGAAGTACCTGATGGTGAAGAGTGTAAGGATTTAAGAGTTGTTGAGAGGGTTTATGATGAGTTAATCACTTCTGGATTTGATAGGTATTCAACTATAGTAGCGTTAGGTGGTGGTTCTGTAGGTGATTTATCTGGGTTTGTAGCAGCTACATACATGCGTGGTATTAACTACGTTCAAGTACCTACTACATTACTAGCTCAAGTTGATGCATCAATAGGTGGTAAAACAGCTGTTAACCACCCTAAAGGTAAGAACATCATAGGCGTCTTCTACCACCCACACTTCGTACTAATAGATGTTAACTTCCTAAAAACCCACGACTTAAGGGATTTTAAGTCTGGACTTGCTGAAGTGATTAAGTATGGCGTCGTCTTAAGTAGGGAGTTTTACGAGTATGTTAAGGTTAATTGGGGGAGGATTCTAGATATTAGTAGTGATGAGTTACTATACACTATACGTAGGTCTTGTGAGTTTAAAGCATCTATAGTTAGTATGGATGAATTCGATAGGGAAGGTATTAGAGCCCTACTTAACTACGGACATACTGTAGGGCATGCGATTGAAGCATACTTTAATTACGAGTTAAGACATGGTGAGGCTGTAGCTATCGGTATGTGTTATGAGGCTAAGGTCTCAGTAGCTATGGGGTATGCTAGAGAATCTACAGCTACTGAATTATGTAGTACGTTGGAGGACTTAGGACTACCGTTTAAGATCCCAGAAGGTACTGACGTAGATAAGTTGTTAAGCTTTATGAGACGTGATAAGAAGGCATTCAGCGGTAGGATCGCTATGGTCCTACTAAGAGATATAGGGAGTGGAGTACTGGTTAGGGACGTCCCTGAGGAAATCATTAAGGAGGTCGTAATGAGGTGGTAAGACCTCTAATATGTGTATCCTTAACTAGATGTGATGACGTAGGTAAGGTCTCAGACGTCGACTTAGTTGAGGTAAGGATTGATATGTTAGGGAGTTGTTGGCGTAAGGTTATTAATGATTTAAGGGTTCAGTGGATTGCATGTAATAGAAAGGTTGATGAGGGTGGATTATGGAGTGGTGATGAGTATAGTAGGGTTATGGAGTTATTCAAGGCTGTAGAGTTAGGTGCTTCATTCGTAGATATAGAACTATCTACATCTGATGTTAAATCATTAGTAGGTCGTTTAAAGAGGTGTGGTGTTAAGGTGATAATCTCTAAACATATAACTACACATACACCGAGTCTGGATGAGTTGAGGGTTATAGTTAATCAGATGATTAACTTAGGTGCTGATGTCTGGAAAGTAGTTACTAAAGCTAACGACATACGTGATAACCTAGTAGTCCTCCAATTAATTAAGGAGTTTAAAGTCCCTGGTATCTCTCTAGCTATGGGTGATTTAGGAGTTATTAGTAGGGTCTTATCACCATTAGTAGGAGGTTTCCTAACATATGCATCAGTCTCTAAAGGTTCGGAATCCGCCCCAGGCCAGCTAACAGTTTATGAACTTAAGAGTATTTATAAGTTACTTGGTGTTGATGTTTAATGCATGCTAAACTCATATGCTTGATAGGGGATCCTGTAGAACATTCTATATCACCTATAATCCATAATGAGGTATTTAGGGCTTTAAACCTTAACTACGTATACCTAGCCTTTAGGGTATTACCTGAGGATTTAATGGATGCTGTTAGGGGTTTAAGAGCTTTAGGTGTTGTAGGGTTTAACGTAACTATACCTCATAAAGTATCAGTTATGAAGTACTTAGATGAGTTATCACCTGATGCTGAGGTCGTAGGGTCTGTTAATACAGTCGTTAACATGGGTGGTAGATTAGTAGGTTATAATACCGACTACTTAGGCGTTGTAAACACCTTCAAGAACTTAGGTATTAAGTTAGAGGGTACTTCAGCAACTGTCTTAGGTGCTGGGGGTGCTAGTAGGGCAGTTATTTACGCGTTAGTATTAGGTGGTGTTGAGAGGGTATTCATAGTTAATAGGACTTTAGAGAAAGCTGTATCATTAGCGGGTGAATTCAGTATTAAATTCCCTAATACTTCCTTAATACCTATGAGTTTAACGCAGGAGAATTTAAGAGAAGCTATTCAGAAATCACATATAGTAATCAACACTACCTCAGTAGGTATGTATCCGAGGACTGAGGAGTCCTTAGTCCCACCAGATTTACTAAGGAGCGATTTAGTCGTTATGGACGTGGTTTACAACCCATTAGAGACTAAGTTGTTAAGGGATGCTAAGGCCGTAGGTGCTAAGGTCATAGACGGTGTTAATATGTTAGTGTATCAGGCAGTAGCTTCATTTAAGTTATGGACTGGTATAGACCCACCAGTAGATATGATGTTCAGGACTGCATACTCAGTATTAAGACAGTTGAGGTGAGTCTTGATTAACATAGCTTTGATAGGTTTTATGGGTTCTGGTAAGACTACTGTGGGTAGGTTACTAGCTAGTAAGTTAGGTATGGAGTTCGTAGACCTAGACGAAGTCATCATGGTTAAGTTAGGTATGAGTATCTCTGAGGTCTTTAGTAGGTATGGTGAGGAGTACTTCAGAGATGTTGAGTCTGAAGTTGTTAAAGAAGTATTCACAAACGCTAATAATTCGGTAATTGCCTGTGGTGGCGGTGTAGTTGTTAGGGATGTTAATGTAGAGGTTATTAAGAATAACTCAGTAGTGGTTTACCTACGTGTAAGTCCTTATGAAGCCTACCGTAGGTTAATGAGCTGTAGGGATAGGCCGTTACTTAACGTTGGTAATAGGTTGGAAGTCATTAGTAAGTTGATGAGGGTTAGAGAACCTCTATACCTAAGAACAGCACATGTAGTTGTAGATGTTGATGGAAGAACACCTGAAGATATCGTTAACGACATAATTAAGATATTATCGTCTAAGGTGTTTTAAGTTGTTAGTACGTGTTAGTGGTAAGAGGTTGGAGGGAGTCCTTAAAGCACCACCATCTAAGAGTTACACTCATAGGGCTTTAATATGTGCTTCGTTAGCTAGGGGGAGGAGTAGGATTTTAAATCCATTACTAGCTGATGATACCTTCACCACCTTAAAAGCTCTTACGTCCTTAGGTGTTGAGTTCTTAATCACTGATAAATTCATCGACGTCTTCGGAGGAGTGCTTAAGCCTAAGGTGAGCTTAGTAAATTGTGAGGAGTCTGGAACTACGCTTAGGTTCATATTAGGTGTAGCCTCCTTAGTCAGTAGTCGTTTACTTATAACTGGTTCAGGGTCTCTACTTAGGAGGCCTATCGGTGAGTTAGTTAGGGCTTTAAGTGACTTAGGTGCTAAAGTATTAAGTAATGGAGACTACCTCCCAGTAATCTCGTATGGTGGTCTTAAGGGTGGTATAGCTAGGGTTAGAGGTGATATAAGCTCTCAATTCATCTCATCACTACTGATAGTATCGGTATTAGCTAAAGAACCTACAACTATCATCATTACCTCTAGGTTAGAGTCTAAGCCTTATGTTGAGATGACGTTGAAGACCCAGGAGTGTTTCGGAGTTAGGGTAGTGTCAAGTGGTGATGTGTTTGAAGTACCTCAAGCAAATTATAAACCTACTGAGTTCTCTGTAGAGGGTGATTGGTCATCAATAACTTACTTCTTAGTAGGTGGTGCTATCTCCGGCTATGTGAGGGTCCTCAACGTAGACTTAAGTAGTTTACAACCTGATAAGAAGGTCTTAGACGTGTTGAGGATGTCGGGTGCTTCAGTTGTGTTAGGTAGTGATTGGGTTGAGGTGAGTGGGGGTGGTTTAGAAGGGTTTGAATACGATGTGTCTGACTCACCAGACTTACTACCAGCTCTATCAGTACTTGCTGCGGTTTCTAAGGGTACTAGCGTGATTAGAGGCGTCAGTAGGTGTAGGTTGAAGGAGAGTGATAGGGTTGAGGCAGTCGTCACTAACCTCAGGAATTTAGGTGTGGATGCTAGGGTGTTAGGGGATGAGGTCTTAATCAAGGGCTGTAAGAATGTTAAGCCAGGCGTTGTAAGTAGTTACGGAGACCATAGGATAGCTATGGCGTTCTCACTACTTAGTCTAGTCTCTGACTACATAGTTATTGACAACCCATTCTGTGTGAGTAAGTCATACCCTAACTTCTGGGAAGACCTTAA
>Ga0209225_1001029_pt1 | contig 29076 bp, 27 predicted proteins | sample WasSprMetagenome_FD_184732 | JGI IMG/M metagenome (GOLD analysis project Ga0209225, IMG submission 184732) | Sulfidic aquatic microbial communities from Washburn Spring, Yellowstone National Park, USA - WS (SPAdes) (version 3) | ecosystem: Environmental > Aquatic > Thermal springs > Hot (42-90C)... | reverse complement strand
ACTTCTAGATATGGTATCAGAAGTACTTTAGGTTCATATTATACTGAGATTTATACATAAATACTTGTTCGGAATAAAATCAATTTATTGACATTATCATACGACCTCACATTCGACTATGATCCTATTGAGAATCCTGATTGGGGCTTTGCTAGAACGAACCGTTTTATTTTGCGTAACAAAATAGCAGAGTTTGGTCTATCAGCTTATTCAGTTCTTATCGATCTATCCTTTAAATCTGAACATTTACATTTAACAGCGCCTAATAGAGACTATCCATATGAAGGATTATTGGCTTTAACAAGGGGAGAGAATTGGAAGTTTCTTGATTGTTTTGCTTTTGGTATTATCAAGGAAGAAAATGCAATGAATCTTTATCCTAAAAAGGTATCTGCATCTACATGGCTTCTTAACTATACATATGATATAAAGGATAAAGATGAGCATCAGGGCTTGTTAAAGACTTCATATTGGCTTGGCGAAGATGAGCATGCATGCCTTAACTTAGAAATTGAAATCGATTCCTTTAAAAAAGGTTTTGAATTAATATTAGCACCTTTTGTTGATATCCGCCATATTTGCTCAGATAGTGAACCAGAAAAACATGCAATAAAAGTCATAAAGAATAAAAATCACCCAATGGTTTGTGTTGAAAAGGATGAACGTTTACTCACCATATTCACTTCTAATGAGAATACTCAGGTTGAGAATGGCAAGGCTTACCTAAATTGGTTTTATAAGCTTGGAGACGGCTTTAGGACTCAGGCTCCTGAAGGTATAATCTTTTGTGGTCAGAGTAGAGGACTTCTTGTTCCAGCCTTATTTCGTGTTAAATTTCCTAAAGATATTATGAAAATTAAATTTCATGCTCTACCTATGATGAGAGAAGATCCTTTAAGAATGGATTCTATACAAGAATTTAATGATAAGATAGAGCTTGAATCTAAAAAGTTATCATTCTTAAGGACCATAATCAGAAATGGGGAGGACAATCAAGTTTACAACTCTATTCTTGCAAGGATAGATGCTTTTACAAGATTTGGTATGAAGATCGTTCTTTCTAAGAGGAGAGAATTGAGAGTGCTAGAGGCTGGGGGATGGTGGTTCAGGTCTCCTTGGATGCGTGACATTTACACCAATTTACTACAAAATCTTGAACTGCTAAAAATCTTGGATAAGAGGCTAGAGATAGTAAGAGACTGTATCTCTTTAGGAATAGAATTTTTTGATGACAAAACTGGAAGAGTTCATAATTACCTCCCTATGTTGGCTTCTGATTACGAATTTAAGAATGGTCGTCTATTACCGTTGGAAAAATACTACTTTGCTGCAGACCCTACATTACTATTCTTTATCTTATCATGGGAATACATAAAATTGACAAAAGAAAAAGATTTGCTTAATATAGTACTAAGATTGATTGTAAGAGCCTTTCAAACATACAAAAAGGCTTCTCTTGATGCTGTAAACGGACCCCCAGTCATTTCAGATTTAGGATTGATTACATGTGTACCATGGCATTCTTGGACAGACTCAAAAAGATTGATAGTGCATAGAGGTTTAAAGTTTAATAATTTACCAAATAGAGTACCAAAGGAGTGGCAAATCGAGGAAATTGAAAAATTTAACGATCCAGAAAAAGTTGAAAGAGAATTCAATATGCCAAGGTTTTATCTACCTGAAATAAACGCTCTTTGGATAAAGGCATTGGAAGCAGCTATCAAAATGGCCAATATGGAGAAAGGTATCATGAATCCTGAATTTCTTGAATTCATCAAGAATACTTTATCGATGGCAAAATCAAATTACTTACGAATATTTTGGAACAGTAAAAAGAGATACTTTTATGATATCTTGTCTTATGATCTATCAAAAAAAGACGAGAGTTTGGGCTCGCCTTCTGTAGTTGCAGTGGCTATTCTTCAAGACTTTATGCCTAAAGAGAAGATGGAAGCTATGTGGGAAATGATACAGAAAAAATTGTTGGTATATAGAAGGATAAAGTGGCTCAAGAATTATTACGATGAATTGTATCCCTTTGGAGTAATAGTTAAAGAAAGTGAAGATAAAATATATTTTAACGATGAACAGTATCACGGGGCTGTTGTATGGCCTAGAGACACACCATACTTGATCAAGCTTTTAGAAAGGATTGGAAGATACGATGTGATAAAAGGACTTTTGATAAGCAACTTAGATCATCAGATGGGTGAAGGTACTATATTCTATAATCATGAACTATTTAGCCTTCCTCTTGGTAAAAATCCTAGCCCTGTCAACGAGTTTAAAGAAAATCCAGTACCTGTCAAGAACCCTATTCAATTTTGGTCACAATGGGTCGATCCTTATCTAAAGTATGAAATTTGATTATTTATATGGCTAGATTTATCAAAACAGAATAATTGTTTAAAAAAGATAGGATATTGCTAAGATAAAAGTATGTGGCTTAAAATGAGACAAAAATATTAAGGTTTATTATGTAAATAATTCAAAAGCAGAATTCTTATTCATCACTCATCAAAACTTGTATAGATTTCTTTACACTTTCAGCACTTTTGAAGAAGAGATCCTTCTCATCATTATCAATTTCTAACTCTATTACTTTCTCAACACCATTCTTTCCTATGATTACTGGCACACCTATGCAAATATCATTAAGCCCGTACTCACCATTTAAGTAAAATGAAGCAAGATGGACTTTTTTCTTATCCTTGATCATGGATTCAACAATAGATGATGTTGAAGCCGCCACTCCAAATGTTGTTGCACCTTTAAGAGATATTATATCGGCTCCTGACTTTTTTGTTTTCTCAATCAAACTAAATATCTGGGATTCATCCAATAATTTTTTAATAGGTACTCCATTAACCTTTGATTGACTTTTCAATATTGTCATAGAATCTCCATGCTCCCCTATAACAAATGCGCTAATTGAAGAATTAGAAACTTTTAGAATAGATGATAAATGATATTTTAGCCTAGCAGCATCTAGCTCACTACCAACTCCAAATACTCTGCTACGATCAAAACCCGTTGTCTTAAGAGCAAGATAAGTCATTAGATCCAATGGATTTGTCACTACAATAACCTTCGATTTTGGTGCATACTCTAAAATCTTCTCTGATACTTGTTTTATAATCGCCTTATTTTTTTTAAGAAGATCGAGTCTACTCATATCAGCAGTTCTTGGAAAGCCAGCAGATACTATGACTATATCAGAGCCTTCTAAATCCCTATAATCGTTAGAGCCTTTGATCTTGACATCTATGTTAAGCTGAGAAGCCATATGACCAAGATCTAAAGCATTTCCTTGAGGTAATCCCTGAATTATGTCAATTAGAGTTAAATCGTCCAATCCCTTAAGCACTATATGCTCGGCTATATTGCTTCCAACCTTGCCAAGACCTACTATGGTTATCAAACTTTCACCAAGTTTGACCTTCACATAGACTAATATTTGAATAATGCTGTGGATTTTAGCAATTAACTATTACTGAACTATCAAAAATAATGTATTAATCAGTTAAGTCGCCACCCTATGAGAGCGGGGGATTAAGCTCTCACCACCTTTTTTATTGATTGATTTTCGTTAACCATCTTTTAAGCGGGTCTTCATGCCTAACATGATAAGAGTAGCGAATGACGATAAAAGGTTCTTTAGCCTTCATTTATGTATTCTCCCCTCGTATTGTTAAGTTTGGGCTTAAGCATACCTTCTCAATAGGATTAGGATTGGCTTAGATTGAGCTTTTTGGCAAAAAGCCTTATTGTGATTTTGAAGTGTGGAGGAAAGAGGGTCTTCGCATCTACTAAAGATACCAATGCTGAGAAGTATAAACCATAGCTAACTTTAATATCTCGAGCCTTGATTCTACGCAACCTTTTTTAGTGGATAAAACTTTTTTACACTTGACATGCCCTCTTGGGAAATTCATAACAGGGTAGCTGGACTGTTTTGTTTTGACAAGGCTTCCTCTGAAATTGTTAACAGGCTCATAGACGATACTTGTTATGTTCATGACTTAGGCAGAAAAGTTCCAAAGATAAGTTTAAAGATGGAGTTTTTTGACCCTGAGAGTTATATTAAGGCATGTAACGCCCTTACCCGAAGGCTACAGGAACTGAGCAAATATCCTGATCTTTTTTACCTTCACCATGCTATGGATCTATTGTCACTAAGGATGGCTTCAGCCATCTTAATAGGAGTTGATGTAAAAGATAGGAAGGACTGCGTGATAGAGGGTATAAAACTCGATCTAAATTATATTCATTATAAAATTTCAAGGGCGGTTAGAAACGTCTCATCAATAACGATTCCAGCATATAGAAGAGAGGAGCTTGTAGGGAAACTACGAAGCAACTACGAAAAAATCGTGGATATGAAGGAGCTTATGGATTGGGTAAAGCAGGAGATCGTTGACCGAAGAGTCAATGAAGATAATGAGGAGTTAGGCTACATCATTAAGGTTTTATACGAAAAACTTCAGAAAGCAAAGGAAAGATGGTTTTCAGAGTGGTCTTCAACCACTCCGGCCCCACTTTCATCTCTACCTTCCCATGCAAAAGTAGTGGCTAGTGAGAAAGCCCGCTATTTCTTAGGAAGGCTCTTTCAAGGTGTTAACAAGATAGCGGCTTGTAGGAGCAGGCTTTTTGATTACGCGTTCATGTATGGACCTTACTCACTTGAGCATATCTGCAATGAACTGCTCAGCTCAAATAGGGGGTTAGGTAAGGAAATCGAGTACGCTATTGCAAATGAATATGAGCTAGACCATATTAAAGAAATAGTATCTCAAAATCAGATAATTTCGAAATTGAGTGAAATGCCTTCTACCGTTATAGATTTATACATAAAAATTCTACTCGATGCAGTAAAAATTATAGAGGTATGTTGGGGGGATTGGCATTCTTCACAGCTGACTAAACTATAATTCTTCATCTCTTAATTTCTCTTGCACGGTCAAAGGACAAAATGGCAGATTATAACAAAATAATAATCCGTGAGATGGTAGATATATCGCAAATCATGGCATGTCAAAATGTCACCTTCTCCTGGATTAATTTCTTGTTAGTAGAGCTTTTCTTTATTCACTCACACTAGCGTCTACAATCTTGAAATTGCCATTGACTTTTCTAATATTGGCTACTCTTACATCCGACAGTCCGTACTTTTTAGCTACGATTTTCAGTTGCTGAAGTTTATCATCTGGAACCTTTGCCTTTTTGCCATATTTCTGTAGAAGGCAATACTTTGTGGACCAATAAATCTTGGCAAAGTATCTGTTTCTAATACTAGGGGGAAGCCTTGTATATGTTTCAAAATCCTTTTTTATGTTCTTCTCCATGCTGAATTTGAGTACCAATTCTCGACTCCTTGTAGATATATGGTGAACAGTCTTAAAGGCTCCTTTACCTTCATAGCGGGCGTTAGGAAACAAGAGGCAAACGATATTCTTCACTACCTTATGAGGAAAGTTAACTCGCTTTTTGGCTTTAATATAAAAGTCTATGAATTTATCCAACAACTTAGCTCGCTGATATATTTTTTTGTGGCGAATCAAAAATCTCAAATCAGAAATGAGGAAAGTCCCTAATAAATTTAATCCAACCTGATGCACATCCATAATGCAAGAAGATGTCAATGGGTCGGTATAGCAACAATGTTCATCAAATTCTTTAAAAGCCTGAGTGATGACTATTTGATAGGGAAACAATTGACGGAATATGCTAAGATTTTTGATACAGCATGTGGGGCTTTACAGAAAAACTACAAGCTTACTAAATGAATACTTTCCTCAAGCCGAAGCGAGTTGCTAGAGACATCTTTCTTGTATCTGCTTTATCATCCTAATAAGTTTATGTACGCTTTTTGTCTTAATTTATTACTTATTGGGATCCTCTCTTATGTCTAGATAACTCAACATCTTTACGCTCATGACGACCTGTGGCAATCTCATCAAATAACCTCAGAAAATCATCTTTCATCTCATCCCTGATAAGAAGAAAGCTGAATTATTAAGAGGGTCCGTCCCTGAATTAACAAAGCGTTCGGAAGCTAGAGTGGTAAAATTTCTTAAAGAAAAAGGTTTCAAGATAATCTACTTGCATAAAGGTAAAAAGTCGACGAAACCCTATGATGTCATAGCAGAGAAGAACGGTAAGACATATTTTCTGGATGTGAAAGCCAGCTCTCAAGTTAAGAATCTTCTGAAGAACTTCAAGAATCCGAGGGCTGATGTGGTAGGATTTGCGATAGTGGTGGAAACAGGAGAAGTTTACCTAGCTACCTATGAGAAAGCTAAGGCTTGAAAAATTTCATCTCCGACAAAAATTCTTAATTTTGGTTAGGATCATCACTAACGCAAAAAGTAGAATGCTTATTAGGCTTGGCTTTCATTATGAAATTGGTTCGTAGAATGCCTTGAGCACCATAGTTTCCCTTGATAAATATATTGAAGATGCTAAGAGAGCTAATACGCACCCAGCAAAGCTCTTAACCTTATCAAATATGCTTAGAGAGGTATTTGGAGTTGAGCTTCAGGACTTAATCCCAGGAATTGAGAAAAAGCTAGGCAGTAAGGTTCTTGGTGTTAGAGGTAGTGCTGATTTGATGTTCTCGAATGTAGTATTTGAAATAAAGGTCGATCTGGATAAAGAAGAAGATGATGCTAAACAGCAATTAAAGAAGTACTTTCAAGCATTGTATGAGAAGTATCCAGAGATGAAGTTTGTAGGAATTGCGACTGATTGTATAGCCTTTAAGTCTTACCTACCAGTTATAAGAAATGAGTTAGTTGAAGATATACATGATATTAGCTTAATAGACCTCTCTAAGGCTTCAGTTACAGAAGCAATATTATGGTTAGACTCATTCATCTTTTCAAAACCAAAGATAAGGGCTACAGCTGAAGACTTGAAATGGAGGTTCGGTCCTTATAGTCCAACATACTCACTTGCTATTGATGTTCTTAAATCACTTTGGAGTGAAGTTGAAGAAGAAAAAGATGTGAAGCTTAAGCTAAACTTATGGGCTAAAAATATGGAGATAGTCTATGGTAGTAAGCCAGAGTTAGAATCTTTCATAGCCCATACCTATCTTGTCACACTCGTTAAGCTAATTGTCTATCTCAGGCTCAGCGGAGACAATACTGCAAAAGAGGAAAAGATAAAAAGTGCATTATCAGGCGAATACTTCTCATCTTACGGCATAGCCAATCTTATTGAAGAAGATTTCTTCGCATGGGTGCTCAATCCTAAGATAATCGAAGGAACATTAAACTTGACTTGTGGGTTAGTTAAAGAGCTACTCAGATATGATTTTTCTCATATAGATGAAGACTTCTTTAAGGAGATATACCAAGAGATCGTTGAGAGGGGAGAGAGGCATAGAATAGGAGAGTATTACACGCCTGAATGGTTGGCAGAGCTTACTCTTAAAGAAGCTATAGAATTATGGAGCAAAAAGAATGAAGGTCTTCCTATAATTCTTGATGCATATTGTGGTTCTGGGACATTCCTTTGTAACGCAGTACATTGGATGAAGAATGAGCTAATAAATCAAGGTGAAACTTTAGAAAAAGCCCTTGATGTTATTTTCGACGGCGTAGTAGGTGTGGACATCAATCCGTTAGCAGTCATAATAGCTCGAGCTAACTATCTAATAGCTTTGGGAGACTTGCTAAAAGGAGGCAAGACTGTTATAATTCCTATCTATGTTTCAGATTCGATAAAGATCCCAGAGGTGAAAACACTTTGGGAATATCATTCTAACGAGAATGTAGAGATCTATGATATAGAAGTGAATGATATACACATCCAGATACCAGCAAGAGTAGCTAAGCATAGGACCACTTTAGGAATAACGCTTAATGGCTTCAAAGAGGCAGTAGAAGCCTACAGGGCAAGGAAGAATAGGGATGAGGCGTATGAGATCTTTAAACGGGCATCTGAGACCTTGCTTAGTCAAGGGGAGCTAGGAATCCTTAAGATCACACTTGATAACATTCTAAGCCTCATAGATAAGAAGCAGGATGCTATTTGGATATTCTTAATTAATAATATGTATGCACCAGCTGCTCTAATGGAATCAAAGTTCGACATACTAGTAAGCAACCCTCCTTGGATAGCTATGAGATATATTGAGAATAAAAGTTACCAGGACTTCTTTAAAAAACAGGTTCTAGGCTATGAGTTGTTAAAGAGTGATCAAGTAGAGCTATTTACCCATATGGAGGCTGCTACTTTATGTTATTGTAGATCTGCTCACCTCTACCTTAAGGATGAAGGTATTATAGCATTTGTGTTACCTCGAAGTGTATTAACAGGTGCCTTACATCATACCGAGTTTAAGGCATTGAAGAACCCGCCTATGAAATTGTTAAGGATATTTGACTTGGAGGATGTTTCCCCATTATTTAATGTGCCTTCATGTGTCCTCATTGCCCTTAAAGGAGGTAAGACTTCTTATCCTGTACCAGCTAAAAGATTTTCGGGCAGATTACCAGAAAAGAACCTTAAACTTAATGAGGCTATTAAATATCTGAGACCTGAAGATTACATGTATGAGCCTCCAATAATCCGATTTCAACGAAGTTGGTATTATGATAAAATAAGAGAGGGTGCTACTTTGGTGCCAAGGTGCATGTGGTTTGTAGACTTTGCTGTTCATGAAATGCTCGGAATTAATATCTCAACACCGCTAGTCAGAACTTCAGATGAAGCGGTAGAAGAAGCCAAGGTTCCTTGGAAAGATATTAGCCTAGAAGGGAATGTAGAGGCTGAGTTCATTTATGCAACTTTATTGGGTAAGGACATAGTACCCTTTGGTTATGTCAAGCTAAGACCAGTTATTCTACCTATAGAGCCAACTGGAACTGGTTATAGATTACTTGATGTCGATGGGTTAAGAAGAAGGGGCTTTACTCATATGGCTAAATGGCTTGAAAAAGCTCAAAAGTTCTGGGAGAAAAACGCTACTGAAAGGTCTCTGAAAGATTATCCAAGGATTATATCCTGGTTAGACTATATGGGCAAATTAAGTTCCCAAAATCCTAGCAAGAGGTATATTGTACTCTATAATGCAAGTGGAACTAACATAGCTTCTTGTGTTGTTGATAAGCAATCCCTACCTGATTTTAAGGTCTTAAAAGCCAAGGTTAAGCCGAGAGGTTTCATTGTTTATAGTAAATCTTTCTTTTATGAGACTAATGATATGGATGAAGCTTATTATATTTGTGCAGTACTCAATTCAAATGTCATTAACGATGCAATAAAACCTTTTCAGCCCCGTGGTCTTTGGGGTGAAAGGGAGATTCAAAGGAGGCCGTTCATGTTTCCGATACGAAGGTTTGACAGGAATAGTAAGCTCCATGTTAGTTTGGCTGAGCTAGGAAAAGCGTGTCATGCTAAAGTTTTTTCGATAGAGCTCATAGAAAGGAGTGCAGCTGGTTTAAGGAAAAAAGCTAAGGAGGCAGTTAAAAACGAGCTTAAAGAAATAGATAAGCTCGTTTTAAGATTATTAGGACTTTAGTGATTGGTATGAGTATTGAGCCTATTAACCCTGATAAACTAAAAGAAAGGATGCTTCTTCTAAAAAGGTTTCTCCCACATTTAGAGTGGACATGGCCTAACGAAGTTAAGTCTGAAGTTAACAAGCAAATCTTTGGAGGTAGGTTGTCATTAGATCAACCAATAAAAATAGAAGACTTAGCTATTATGATCACAGATGGACAATTAGAAGCCATGATTCACTTATCTCCTTACAAAGATTTCTACTCTTTTAGAGGTAAATATTACACAGTTAGAAAAGGAGGAATATTTGAGCATAGGGGCTCATGGGAGGAAGTCAAGATAACTGTAAGGCAAGTATTAAAGACACACGGCAAGAAAGGTTATGCTCTTCTTAAGGCATTAACAGAAGTTACAGAAGCCCATTTTGAAGCAATATCAGTTAGGGCTAGTGAGATATATGGAGAAAGGTTCTATCCATCTCATTTGATAGCTGAGCTTAGGGATAAGTATGATTTAGCATGGGAAGTAGGTTCAAGACAGTATCCTAGATGGTCAATGCCAGAAGAAGTCAAGCCAGCTGTAATCGAAGTATTATCTGAATTCGAGGCAAAACCAATTCCTACACTTAGCACACAACAAGCACAAAAAGAGTTTCTTGAAGTAATAAAGATGGAAGAAGAGTTCAGAACATATCTTAGAAACTTGCTTAAGGATAGGCTAGAAGAAACTATAAAGTTCGGAAGAGATTTTTCGTCATCAAAGCTAATAGATTATCTTCAAAATCTATATGGTCCCGTAGTCTTCTACGACCATCTTCTCAGCATTACACAGCAATACTCAACTTGTGATGCAGAAGTTTATAGTGAAAGTGGGTATAAGGCATTGAATGCTGGCTTCAACTTAGCATTATTTGGTGAACCTGGAACGGGAAAGACATTTGCTACAAAAGACATGATACTAGGTAATGAAAGTTTAGGCGTACCTCCTCACGGTCTTCCTGGAATAAATAGGTATTGTGGTGGAATGACACCAGCTATGTTCATAGCTATAGGTGAGGCTTATAGTGGAAGAAGATTCAACTTCATAGTAACAGAGTTTAACGACTGGTTCAAGTACAAAGGTATGGTCGAGCCTCTTAAATTGGCAATGGAGAAAAGTATCGTCAGATACGAGACCAAAACTTATACAGTTGGTCCATACAAGTTCAATTCATTCTTTAGCGTTAACTATAACACTGAGGTTTATGAGCGTGGTTATGATGTAACAGTAAGTGATCCTAATTTTAATGCTATTGAGGATAGAATGCTTTGTAGGCTTCATAGGTTAACTAAAGAGAAGTATCAAGAGCTTGCCAAAAGTCAAAGGGCCTTGATGCTTGGAACATTAAGACCTAAGATGGAAAATATGGCACCAAAGATAAGAGACCATCTAACATTAGTATATGCTATACAGACAAGGGATCCATTGGTTGCTGGGACTTTTTATGATAAGAAAATAGCCATAACGAATGAAATATTAAAGATGCTAGAGGAAGCCACTAATTTAGTCTTAGAGCATTTAGGAGATGTGAAAGTGGTGCCCTTTTCTATGAGGCTTGAGAGAAGAGCATTGCAACTTGCATCAGCCATGTCATTAATGAACTATTTTAGCTCAAAATCAGACATTATCACTATAGATAATGTGGCCAATAGGATGGCTGTGCAATTCTTCGTTGAAGAGGCTTGGGTAAGATCGAATGAAGCATTCCCGTTATTTGAGGTGCTAAAGAAGCTGGCTTTAAAGTAAGATTTATCTGAAATGTATCGTCTAAATGGTCAAGAAACTTTATGCCTTATAAAAAGTGGATACGGGAAGCTTGGCAAAAACTTGAACAAGATTTTCTTTCTGGAGATTTTAAGCCAGAAAATGAATTCGATATACAAGCCCACCTTTACCACTGTATGTTGGAGACTAAGCCCGAACGATATAAAAAAGATAAGAATATCATATTGACCACTGAATACAGTCGTCTTGGAATAGACCGGAGAAAAGTGGACCTAGCAATTTTGCGTAAAAGAGAACGGAACAAAGAAGACATGCCGCGATTACTTATCGAGATAAAGGAGACAAAAACAGACAATTTAAACTCAAAACAAGTTACAAAAAGAATTAGAAAAGACATCGATAAACTAAAGGATGTTATAAGCAACATATGTGGCCATAAACAAAAACCAGTTATAGTTATAACATTCTTCTATCGAGGAGCAAAAGAAGGAATTCATAGGAAAATTAAAAAAGAATTAAAGGAAGTTGCTAAGCGTTTTAAAGAAGAATCTATTATTTTCCTTTATGGTCCTAAGAAGACATGATTCTTAAGATGTATGTGGGAACAGATTATGGGAAGAATTGAACCTCTCCATTTAGAATATTAAGAGGAATAATAACCAAAGAGCATTATGAAGACTTATGATGAGGAGTCTCATATATAGGAAGTTTGTCCAATATACAGAACTTGATGGCATTGTATAACGTTTACCTATTATTACAGAACTAAATATAGAGGTGATAACAGTTGGGTTTTTGGAGGGCAAATACTTTTGCTCCAAATAGACATCTTAAAAAAGGAGTTAAGAAAGCGATCAAAGATAGATGAATAAAAGTGAGGTAGCCTATTCCTTTTCAAGAATCATCCTTCCTCGCTTTGGGTCTCTCAGGAAATCAGTTAAACGCCATCCTAAAGCTGGCTAGGAAGCTAGCTAACGAGAATAGGCGATAGCACAAAAATTAATTCAAGAGAAATATTGAGTTAAAATTTATTATCCCGTCTATTAACAACTTTCTTTAATTCTGCAGTAATCAGATTTCTAACTTTTATAAAGCCCTTCTTTAAATTTCGGATAATAGGTTGATTAAGATTTGTCATCAGAGATAAAAATCATAGGAATAGAAGGAATTCCTGAAGTCAAACCAGGAGATAATTTAGCCAATTTGATCATAGATTCAACTCAAAAGAACGGCATAAAAATAATGGACAGGGACATAATAGTCGTAACTCACAAAATAGTCTCTAAAGCCGAAGGGAGGCTTATAGATCTAAAAAAAATAATACCCTCAAATTTTGCCTTAAAGATTAGTAAAAGAAGAAAAAAGGATCCTAGGATGGTAGAAGTTATTCTTCGTGAGGCAAAGAGGATAGTCAGGATGGAGAGGGGAGTAATAATAGCCGAAACCAGACATGGATTTATATGCGCCAATGCTGGCGTAGATAAATCTAACGTGAAAGGAGAGGATGTTGTTTCTTTATTACCAATAAATCCTGATAAATCTGCCAAACTCATTAAAGATGAAATAAAAAGAAGATTAAACGTTGATGTAGCTGTGATAATATCAGATACCTTTGGTAGACCTTGGAGGGAGGGGCAGACAAACATAGCTATAGGAGTTTCTGGTTTAGAACCAATTTTGGATTACAGAGGGAAAATAGATAACCATGGTTATAAGCTTAAGGTGACTGCTATAGCTGTAGCTGATGAAATCGCATCAGCTGCAGAGCTTGTTATGGGTAAATTAAGAATGGTACCTGTAGCGATAATAAGAGGTTATCAATATAATAAGGGAGAAGGCTCTATCAAATCCCTTATTAGGCCTCATTCAAGAAACCTCTTCAGCTAATTCCTATTTAGAATGGGTTTATTAATTTCTTCAAAATACTCATTAATTCTATTTATAAGATTGATCTCCATCATATAATTGTAAGTTTCTGTACCTTTTCCGATCTTTGAGAGGGCAACCAAGTCCTTTGGAGTGTCTATATCTAATGCAACTCTAGGCGACTTATAGACAATGTATCTGATTCTATTGGTAATGGCCTCATCTATATGAGTTTTAAAGCTATTTATCCCAAACCTTGGCTTAATTACTGTAGGAGGGGTCAAAAGAAGAGCGTTAGTGCCTTTCTCATCCATAGATGGTGCTATCACTACAGAATTAGGGAAAAAGCTTTGCTTTATCATACCATCTATATCATCACTTTTTACAAGTGGGATGTCTATCGGTAAAACAAGCATGGATTTGACTTTCCTATCTATGCAGAATCTTGCCATTTTCTCTACAGCTGAATTCAGCCCTTTCGATTCGCCTTCATCAAGGGCTATTGCTCCCAGCGTTCTTGCTAATTTTAATATTTTTTCATCGCAGCTTATGATTGCAGTTCTCTCTACATATTCTGAAATGCTTACTGCCTTTAGAACATCTTTTAACATTGCAATACAGAGAAGGCTCCTTTCTTCAGGTCTTAATACTACTTCAAGCCTTCTCTTAGCATCCTTTAAACCTTTTACAGGGATTGCTACAAAAGTCATTTTTCGACTCCTATTGCATTTAATGCGATTCTGGCTAATTCTATCTTCTCCTTTAATCCTTTCATTATAGTATCTGTAACAATGACCTTTATTCCTAAAGCCTCTATCTTCTCTTTAAGGTTTGCATCTAAATTGTCTATAACAAAGACATCTAAAAAGTCTCTGTACAATTTTGCCACACCATAAGCGGACACATCTTCCTTTTCGATTTGAAGCTGTGTTGCTAAGCTGCTCATCAATTTATCTGCAGGCCCTTTGACTGTTTTACCTGCTATTAAAGGACTTATCCCTACTATCTTGGCTCTTGTTTCTTTTAAGCTCTCTCTAACTCCTGGAACTGAAAGAATGGTTCCTATGCTGACTATTGGATTGCTTGGACAAATTATTATCCCCCTAGCTTTCATTATAGAATCAATTACACCAGGAGCTGGTCTTGCTTTTTCAATATTTTTGAAAATTATCTTTAAGACTTCATCTTGAGCCTTTCTTCTTACTAAATACTCTTGAAAGTGCATAGTACCTTTATCCGTTACCATAATAGTCTCAACTCTATCGTCAGTCATAGGTATGATCTTAGCCTTTAAACCTAAAGCAACACACTCTTTATCTATTACTTCTGAAAGTTTAAGTCCTTTTTTCAAAAGATCAGTTCGATGAATATGAGTAGCAAGATCTTTATCACCGAGCATGAACCATGTATCATAGCTATATCTTTGGAGAGCTTTTAAGCAATTAAAAGTATCTCCCTTTATTCCCCAACCCTTCTCATCATCGACTATCCCTGCTAATGTGTAGATCACTATATCTAAATCAGGAGATATGTGCAAACCATAAAGCTCTATATCGTCTCCAGTATTCACTATGACTGATAACTCATCATTATCAATTACTTTGATAAGCCCTTCAAGAAATCTTGCTGCTCCAACACCTCCTGCCAACGCTGTTATCAATTTTTAACGCCATTTGTTGTAGCTAATTAAGCTCTTTAAGGGTTTCCTTGATGGCATTTTCGGTTGCTCTAAAGGATAGCCTATTTCTATAAGAGCTTGTGGATCAAAGTTATCTGGAATCTTTAAAACTTTTCTTATAGTATCGCTACAGAATAAGGGTGCGCACCTCCAGCAGGCTCCAAATCCTTTTGCATGAACTGCCAATAATAAGTTCTGTATAGCAGCTGAAACTGATTGAACAGCCATCAAGTATTCAGCATTCTTTCTCCTATCATCTGGATACTTATCCATATCATTCATCGTAAGGCATGGTATAATCAAGATTGAAGAGTTCATGGTTCTCTTTTTTGATGCTTCGATTAGCTTTTCAATTTCAACTCTTGATAAACCATCTTTTGACAAATCCTCTTGCCAAGCCTGAGCCATGGCATCAGCAAGTTCGATCTTAACCTTTTGATCATCTATTATTATGAAGCGCCAAGGCTGAGCGTTATGGGCTGATGGTGCACTTATCGCTACATCAAGAATTTCTTCTATAACCTCTCTCGGTATATAACCCGGCTTCAGCCTCCTTATGCTCCTTCTTGACTTGATGAACTTCAAGAAACCATTAGACCCAATCATATTTTTAATCAACACTATATTTGGCATAAGAATATAAAATATAAAGGGAACCTTATTGCCGATAGCAATAAGACCTTGGTAACAATGAAAAAGATCGATGAATTAAATGATTGGAGAAGGACTCATTATTCCATAGATATCACTCCAAAATTAGAAGGCAAAAGGGTTACAGTCTTTGGTTGGTTATCAAGTATACGTGAGCAAGGTGGAATAGTATTCTTAATCCTTAACGATAAAGAGGGTATAGTTCAAGTTACAGTGCATAAAGATAAAGCCCCAAACTCAATTTTGAAGAAGTTGAAAAACCTTAGTGAGCACTCTAGCATAGGCATTAGAGGGATTGTCAAGAGCATTGAAAAGGCTCCCCATGGAGCTGAGATAATTCCTGAAGAGATCAAAATTCTAGGCATTGCCCAGCGCCAGCCTCCCTTTAGCCTATTCGGAGGAAAGATGCCAAGCATAGATAAGCGTCTTGATATTCGTGTCATAGATTTGAGAAGACCAAAGGCCCAAGCCATATTCAAGATAAGGCATAAAGTTTTGGAAGCGATAAGGGATTTTCTCATAAGCAAAAGTTATATGGAGGTGAGCACTCCTAAGATCATCGCTACAGCTACAGAAGGAGGGGCAGCATTATTCCCTCTATTGTACTATGATAAAGAGGCTTTTTTGGCTCAAAGCCCTCAGCTTTACAAAGAGCAACTAGTAATGCCTTTTGAGAAAGTATTTGAGATAGGACCGATATTTAGGGCTGAAGAATCTCGCACGTTAAGGCATCTAAGTGAAGTTATCTCAATAGACGTTGAGGAGGCTTTCGTCTCTTATGAAGATACCATGAAGCTTATCGAGCAAATGATGCATCACGTTATAAAAACGATAAATGAAAAATGTAGTGAAGAAATGGAGTTGTTAAAACATAAAATTATAATTCCTAAATCTCCCTTTAAGTGCATCACTTACGATGATGCTTTAAAAATTTTAGAGAAAGAGGATATAGTAGTGAATTGGGGAGAGGATTTATCAACTCAAGCCCTTAAAATTTTAGGAAGAATCTTGCCAGAATTCTACTTTATAAAAGACTGGCCTACAGCAATAAAGCCATTTTACATAAAACCGAAAGATGAGAAGCAAGATATTTGTGAAGCCTTCGACTTTATGCATAGTTCTATCGAATTGGCATCAGGAGGCTCAAGGGTAAGCTCAAAGAGATTGTTAATAAGAAGGTTAAAGGAACAAGGTTTGAAGCCAAAACTCTTCGAATATCATCTAAGAGTCTTTGATTATGGAATGCCTCCTCATGCAGGATTTGGGCTAGGATTAGAGAGGTTGATGATGGTATTGACAGGACAGGAGAACATTAGAGAGGTTACAATCTTCCCAAGAGATCAGACAAGGTTAGCACCTTAATAATTTTTGGTTACACCCTTAACAAGTTATCTAATCATCTTCTCATAAACATTCATGAGCTTATCTGTACATCTATCTATTGAATATTCAAGAGCTGTTTGCCTAGCGTTCTTGCTCATCATAGATTTTTCATTTATTGTCTTTATTATCTTCTCAGCACAATCGTCAGGATCATCTGGATCGAACAAGTAACCATTATAGCCATTTTTCACTATCTCCTTTATGGCTAGATAATCTGCACCAACAACTGGCTTACCACAAGCCATAGCTTCAAGAGCTGTTAAACCCTGAGTTTCAAACTTAGAGGGAAAGACAAATACATCCGATGCTGCGTAATAACTTGCTAATTTTTCTTCTTCAATATAGCCTCGAAGAATAAATTTATCTTTCAAATTATTCTCGATTATCATATTCACATAATGCTCTTTAGCCGGTCCTACACCACCCACGATGAATTTACAGTTAGGCAAACTTTTGAGCACTTTAGGAACTGATTTTATAAGAACGTCAAGATTCTTCTCCTTAACAATCCTGCCAATATAAAGCACTAAATATTCATCTTTTACGCCAAGCAATTTTCTGATAGGCTCTCCATTTATGCTTGGGTTAAACCTATTTACATCGACACCAGTTGGGATTACATGTATCTCTTTCTTTAATCCATGATCGATCAAAATATTCTTAATTACATTACTAGGAGCGATGATTGCATCTGAGTGTTTTAGATAAAATTTTACATAACCCCAAGCTATTCTTTTAATCAACCTTCTCATCCTTTCACTCTTAGCTATATAATGAGCAGCTTCTGGAATTAAAGTGTGAAAAGTAGTAAGAATAGGTAAATTTAAAGAAATTGCAACCCATACAGCAGCCCAACCTGTAGTAGCCATCCCATGAGAATGTACCAAATGGATGCCAAGTTTCTTAATTTTCTTTTTAGAAAGAAAGGGGAAGATGGCTATCTTGTAGTCAGGGTAGGGCTTAAAAGGAATTGATGCATAGTAAAATACGTGATCATCTAAATTTCTTTCTTTTGCTTGCCTTGAACCAGAGCAGAAGATAAATACTTCATGTCCTCTCTTTTCTAGAGCTTTACGTAGTGTGAGAATGGATGTTACAACACCATCTCTATTTGGTAGATAAGTATCTGAGAAGAATGCAATCTTCATCCCTAAATTTAAAGGAGATAGGTTTAATAAAACTATGGATATGATAAGAGAAGTTGAGAATTGTATAAATTCAAGTCTAAATTAACTTACCGATTGATTAATGGCTGGTGACGATTTGATCAGAAGGAAGAAAGGAATTTCAAAAGAACAGATAGAGAAGATTGCATGGTTAGCAAGGGTTGAAATTTCAAAGAAAGAGTTAGAACTCCTCTCCAAGCAGTTGAATGATATCTTAGCTTACTTTACAAAAATAGATGAGGTGGATACTAAAGATGTTCCTCCTTCTTATCATGTTTTAGATTTGTTCAATGTATTTAGGAAAGATGAGGTAAAACCATATCCACATGAAGAAATATTCCGAATTGTGCCCCAGACCAAGGGAAAGTTTGTAAAAGCACCTAGGATGGCTTGAGTTTATGTCCCATTATATAGAGCTACCAGCATATGAGATCGTTAAGAAAATAAGAGAACATGAATTGAAGGCAGAAGACTATATATTGTATCTATATGAGAGAATTAAAAGAATTGAGAAAGAAATTCATGCTTACATAACCCTCACAGAAGATCTGGCTCTTAAAAAGGCTCGAGAAATAGACAAGAAGATAGAGAGAGGAGAGAAGACAGGAAGGCTGTGTGGAGCTGGTATAGCCATAAAGGATAACATTTGTACGAAAAAGATTAGAACCACATGTGCATCTCGTATGCTAGAGAATTTCATCCCACCTTATAATGCTACAGTTGTTAATAGAATAGAGGAGGAAGACGGGATAATAATAGGTAAGACCAATATGGACGAGTTTGCCATGGGATCGTCTACAGAGCATAGCTACTTTGGACCTACTCATAACCCTTGGGATTTGAAAAGAGTACCAGGAGGCTCCTCTGGAGGAAGTGCAGCAGCAATAGCATCTTCTATGGCTACTCTAGCTTTAGGTTCTGATACAGGAGGCTCGATAAGATGCCCAGCCAGCTTTTGCTCAGTCGTGGGTCTTAAGCCTACTTATGGCTTAGTGAGTAGATTTGGATTGATAGCTTATGCGAATAGCCTGGAACAGATAGGTCCAATAACGAAAGATGTTAGGGATTGTGCATTGTTACTAAGCTGCATAGCAGGGCATGACACATTAGATAGCACATCTGTAAAAAAAATCAAAGAGGATTATACAAATTACCTCATAGACGATGTTAAAGGAATAAAATTAGGTATTATTAAAGAGTTCTTTGGCGAAGGTACTCAAGATTCTGTAGAAAAAGGAGTTTTTGATGCCATAACAAAATTAGAAGAGCTTGGAGCCGATCACCAAGAAATCTCTCTTAAAAGTCTCAATTATGCTCTTCCATCATACTATATAATAGCTATGTCAGAAGCAAGCTCGAACCTTGCAAGATACGATGGTCTCAGATATGGTTATAGAATTCCTGACAAATCATATGATTGGAGTACTGTTTATCGAAAAGATAGACGCTTTGGTTTCGGTTTTGAAGTAAAGAGGAGGATAATACTTGGAACTTTTGCTTTATCAGCAGGATACTATGATGAATATTATTTAAAGGCTCAAAAGATAAGAACTTTAATAAAAAGAGATTTTGAGATGGCATTTAAAAGATTTGATGTATTAATAGGGCCTACTATGCCGATACTCCCGTTTAGAATAGGTGAGAAGGTCGAGGATCCATTGGAGATGTATATGTGTGATATTGATGTAGTTCCAGCAAATTTAGCAGGAATACCTAGCATATCCATACCATGTGGCTTCTCCATGGGTCTTCCAATAGGACTTCAGATAATGGCACCTCCTTTCAGAGAGGATTTATTGCTAAGAGTTGCCTTCTCATTTCAAAAGAACTTTTCAAATCGAAAAGATGAGAAATTATGAGTAAAATCAAGCCAGCGGAGATAAAGATTGGTTTAGAAGTCCATTGTCAATTGACGAACTTAAAGACAAAGCTGTTTTGTAGTTGCCCATCAGATTATAGAGGGAAAGAACCAAACACTTTCATTTGTCCTATTTGTATGGGCATGCCTGGAACTTTGCCTGTATTGAACGAGAAAGCTTTAGAAGATGCTATAATGGCAGCCTTAGCGCTAAACTCAAAAATATCAGAAAGGATGCTTTTCTTTAGAAAGAATTACTTTTACCCTGACATGCCAAAGAATTTTCAGATATCTCAATATGATAAAGCTGGAGGAGTACCATTGGCTTTAGGAGGATACATTCAGATAGATAGTAAAAGGGTTAGGATAAGACGGATACAATTAGAAGAAGACCCAGGCAAGTTGAGCTATGAGGGTACTATAGATTCATCGACCTGCACTTTAGTCGATTACAATAGAGCAGGGATTGCTTTGATAGAGATAGTCACAGAGCCTGATATTGAAACACCGAAAGAGGCAAGGTTATTCCTTGAAAAATTAAGATCTATTCTTGAGCACTTGGGCGTTTCAGATGGTAGCCTCGAGGGTTCTATGAGATGTGACGCTAACATATCTTTGAAAGGAGGGAAAAGAGTCGAGGTGAAGAACATATCATCCTTTAAAGAGGTTGAGAGAGCTTTAAACTTTGAGATTACAAGACAGAAGAGCCTTATCGAGAGAGGAATTGCAATAGGGCAGGAGACAAGGCATTGGGACGAGATCAGAAGAATTACTATTTCATTACGTACAAAAGAGGAGGAGCAAGATTATAGATACTTCCCTGAACCAGATTTAGTCCCTGTTATAATTTCAAAAGATCGAATAGAAGAAATTGCGAAAAGGATGCCTGAGCTTCCTGATGAGAGAAGGAAACGCTTCATCGAGCAATATCATTTATCACCACAAAGTGCTGAAATCTTGACTCGTAGTAAAGCCATGGCAGACTTTTTTGAAGAAAGCGTTAAGCTTTATGAGAAGCCTAGAGAGATTAGCAATTGGTTAATATGTGAAATCTTATCATATTTGCACGATAAGAGCGTAGAGATAGATAAATTAGCAGTAACACCAAAACATCTTGTCGATATGCTTAAACTTATAGACGAAGGAATCATAAACAGGGAGATGGCTAAGTCTGTTCTTCAAAATATGCTACTAACAGGAAAGATGCCAGATACAATTGTGAAAGAAAAAGGATTAGAAAAAATTCTTGATAAAGAATATTTAAGGAGTGTTGTAGAAAAGATATTAAAGGAAAATCCTCAAGCAGTAAGGGATGCTATCATTGATAAAAAAGCGATAAACTACCTTATGGGGCAGTTGATGAAGGCAACTGAAGGAAAGATAGACCCTAAGATTGCTGGCGAATTTTTAAGAGAAAGAATTTCTGAGCTTGCCAAATTAAAAATTTGAATTAAGCTAGATGAATTATTTATGGAGAGTAAACTTTATGGAAATAGAATCGATTTGTGCAAAGCTTCGTTCTTTACTTAAAGAGGCAGTTTTAAGAAATATGTCTGAAGGTATACTATTATCAGGAGGGTTAGATACAAGCATAATTGCATACTTAGCTTCTAATCATAAATTGAAGGCTTTTACTGTAGCTTTTGATGCTACGCTTGCCCCGGATATAGAGTATGCAAAGCTAATTGCAAAAACACTGAAACTTGATCATACAGTTCATCTGTTCAATGAAAATGAAATCTTTAACTCGATCCCTACAGTCATAAAGACGTTAAAATCTTTTGACCCTATGGAGATCAGAAATAGTGTCTCAATATTTATTGCTCTAAAATTGGCAAAAGAAAAGGGAATAAAGTCAGTAATGACTGGAGATGGTAGCGATGAGCTCTTTGCTGGTTACAGCTTTCTTTTTGAACTTAATAAGGAAAAATTGGATGATGAGTTGAAAAGAATATGGGAAAGCATGTTCTTTTCATCAGTCCCTTTAGGCAAAGCTTTGAACGTTGATGTGAAGATCCCTTTCTTGGACCCAGAGCTTAAATCTTATGCTATAAGCCTTGATTCAAAGTATAAAGTAAAGAAAGAAGGGGATCAAATTTGGGGTAAATGGATACTAAGAAAGGCTTTTGATGGTCTCTTGCCAAAGGCAATAGTCTGGAGGGTAAAAATGCCCATAGAGTATGGTTCTGGAACGAATCTTCTTACAAGTTTGTTGGAAAGAAGGATAAATGATTTTGAATTTGAGGAGAAGAAGAGAAAATATATGGAGGAGGATAAGGTTATAATTCGTAATAAGGAGCAATTATGTTATTATGAAATATATAGATCAATCATAGGCATACCTGGAAGGGATAAGCATAATGGTAAAAATTGTCCTTTTTGCAACTCAAATGTTCTTGAAAATAGCAAGTATTGTAGAGTTTGTGGAGCCTACCCAATTTGATTAATAGTTTTTATTCTTGTAGAGCATTTTAGAAAATGTGCAAAGGTATCGCTGTCCTTCTTGTGGTAAAAAGACCGATGTAAAAAGAATTTATGATGGTAGATATATGATAAACTGCAAGGATTGTGGAATCCTTTACATATCTCAACCTATGTTAGAGAGTGATGAAGCGTATCTAGAATTTCTTGAGAAGTATGATGAAGGCTCGATAAAGCGTAACATCAACATAGAGAGGATGATGGAGGAAGAGGGTCTTACAAGATCGAGAGATCAGATCATAAAAATGGTTGAAGATAATGGAATAAAGTATGAAGAGTTGCCAGATGTTATGAAAAGTATTTTAAGTTCAAGAGAAGATTATGTAGTCTATTATAAGTTCTTTGATGCGAATACCCCAGAAATAGGCCATAGTCCTCATGAGATAGGTATTGATCCTTATCTGGCTGAAGTAGTTGAGAAAAGTGGTATAACTAGGCTATATAGATTTCAAGAAGAGGCTATAGAAAGAATTTTGAATGGTGAAAATGTAGTTATAGTAGCTCCTACAGGTAGCGGTAAGACAGAAGCCTTTGCAATTCCTATAATTCAACTAATTGGTAATAAGATAGAGCATTTTGGTTCTCTTAGGGCTGGAGAGAGATTTGTTAGGGCTTTATTCATATACCCAACAAAAGCTTTGGCAAGAGATCAAATTCCAAAGCTGTCAAAGCTTGCAAGCTCAATAGGAGTGAGAATAGAGATATTTGATGGAGATACCCCAAGAAATGAGAGGCAAATGATAATTTCTAACCCTCCTGATATCATCATAACAAACTTTGATACTCTTCATTACCATATGATGCACAGAACTAGTTTTTCAAAATTACTTCATAACGTAGAGCATATAGTAGTTGATGAAGTTCATGTTTACACAGGAACCTTTGGCTCAAATGTGCATTTCATAATAAAGCGATTAAAGAGGATTTGTAGCGATTTTCAGATAGTTGCAGCATCGGCAACGATAAGCAATCCGCTAGAATTTTGCAGATCCCTTTTTGGAAGTGATTTTTTCTTAGTTAAAGAAGAAGATGGGAAGCGAGGGAGAATGCACTTTGCTATCATCTTCCCAAGCTTAAGGACTCATAGGTCATTAGTAATAGATGTCTTAAAGAATCTAGCAAAGCATGATTATAGTACATTGGTCTTTTCTAGCTCACATTTAGGGGCTGAACTTACAGCTTTTTATGCTAGAAGAAATGGTATAAATGTGTCTGTTCATAGAGCAGGGCTTTTGCCAAGCTATAGGAAGAGAATAGAGAAGGAGTTTAAGTCAGGGTTACTGAGGGTTATATCTTCAACGCCAACTCTTGAGTTGGGTATAGATATTGGGAGCGTAGATTCTGTTGTATCAGATTTAGTTACAGTAACTAGGATGATTCATAGAATAGGCAGAGCAGGAAGAAGGGGGCAAGAAAGTATAGCAATATTGGCTTTAAGAGAAAACGATCCTATCAGTCAGTATTATAAGAACAATCCTAAGGATTATTTTGATGATGTTGATCAAGGCTATGTTGATGCAAACAATCCTGTAATAGCTGAAATACAAATCTTGGCTTCTTCTCTGGATAGACCTATTAGAAAAGGAGAATTTGCAAATTTTAAAGACATATTGAAAAAATTAGAATATAAGAAAATACTTTTTGAGAAAGGTGATAAGTTGATACCAGATTATTCAATAGCGAGGAGAATTCTTGATAAATATGATATTAGAGGCAGTGGTGATACAGTCTTTATAACCCTAAATGGCAAAAAGATAGGAGAGAGGGGAATGCCCCAAGCCCTCTCAGAGCTTCATCCAGAGGCTGTTTATTTCCTTGCAGGCTCTCGCTATAAATCCATCGATTTTAAATTTGAAAAAGGAATAGGAGAGGCTAAAGTTGAACGTTTACCAATAAACTATCCTTATTATACTAAGCCTCTTATGGAAGATAGACCATCAATCATTAAAATCTTGGATAAAAAGAAAACCATGAATATAGAGATTGCTTATTGTGAACTACTCATAGAAAAGAAAGTTATAGGATATGTTAATTTTGAGATAGGATCAGAAGAGGTTAAGGGGCAAAAGGTTTTTCTTGATAAACCTGTTGAATACAAATTTAAAACAAAAGGAATAGTCTTCAAAGCTCCTATCCCAAACAAGATATTGAGCAAAACACCTATAGAAAAATTAGATTATATAGCATGCAGTAGCTATCATGCAACAGAGCATGTAACCATAGAAGGCACGGACATGATAACAGGAGGAGCAGCCCAGGATATGGGAGGAATTGCTTTAGGATCGTCAGGATTAATATTCATTTATGATGGTTCTGTTGGTGGAAATGGTGCAACAAGGCTTCTTTATGATAAAATAGATTTAGCCTTTAAAAGAGCCCTTAAGATAATAGAAGAGTGCCCATGTAAATCAGAGAGTGGTTGTCCAAGGTGCACATACTCATATAGGTGTGGTAACAATAACGAGTATCTTAACAAATTAGGAGCAATAGAAGTGCTTCAAAGGATAGTGGATGGGGAGCAGACGAGCCTGGAAGGAATTGAAGATATTCTTAAGACAGAGCAAAAGTCATTTATTTAATCTTAAAGTATCTTAGCTATGGCATCTGCTATTTTCTCTTTTTGCTCATACTGAATATTCAAAAAGTTCTATAAGCTTGTTTATCATCATCCTATATCGCTTTGAGTGTTGATTGAGAAGCCTCTCTGCTAAACATTGCCTAACAAGCTCTATTACCCTATCTATGTCATCAGCATAAATGAATATTTTATCCTTTATAACCTCTTCTTCTAATTGCCTTTCTTTTATGAATTTCACTTCATTAGGTAGCCATTCAACTCTAACCTCATGCCTACCTTTCTTTTTATTCTCTCTAGCTCATCCTCGAGCCTCTCAAGACCGTTCTTAAGAAATTTAGCTGAACCATTCTTATTCTTTTTCTTCAAACCACTTGTAGTTCACGTCTGAAAGATAAAACACTACATCATCAAATGTAACAACGCGAGAACTACAAAACTCTTTAACCATCCTAAATATATCATCTATTGCCCCAACTAACCCGGCTGCTGCGACACCTATATTCTCCGTTAAAGGTTCAAGTTTTCTAGCTTGATCCCTTTTGAGAGTAGGACCATACATTACACGACTATCGCTAGCCAGAATAACACCGTCCTTATACTTTAAAGCAACAATCAGCGTCATTCGCTTCGCCTATTAAATGTATTTTACTCTACGAAGGCGAAATAAATATCTTATGCATTGCTAAACCAATTCTCTTAAGCTCGAGAAAACTTTCGACACCGTAATCTCCGGACTAGCTTCGCACACCATTTTGAAAGTGTTTAAAGATGCAAATTACAAACCTTACTCCATTTTTGTAGATAGTTACGGGGCTAAGCTTAAGGCAAACTATTCTTGGATTTTGAAGTTGAGTATTGTAGGAAAATCCCTTATGAGTATGAGAAGGTTAATGATTTGTTTGTCGAGAGTTTAGAATCCTGCATAGTTAATTGCTTAGCCGAATTGTCTTTCATAGATGCTTTCGCAGCCTTATACTTTCGAAGAGAAGAAGTCAATTTCGATAAGTTGAGAATCAATTTCGATAAGTTGAGAAATTTGGGAAGATGGAAAAGAATATCTAAAACAAACTTGAGAACGGACTTTAATAAAATATGGGTGCAAATTGTTCAACAAGCATTTTGGTAGAGAGGTTTTCAAGTCCAAAGCCGCTGAGGTAAAGCAGGTCGATATCAGAGAACTGGTAAAAGAGGCTCTAGAGAAGAATCTGACACATATCTTATAAAAATGTAGGCTATATCATAGTAGAACTTATATTACCGTTAGCTTTTTGAATTTGGGTAAAAATGAAGGAAGATGAGGTTAATAGAACAGATGGATGGTCAGTTGGTTTAAAGGGTCCAACTCGATACTCAAAAAGACAAATGGAGTTTATCATTCAGAAATTGCTGCTAAGTGAGAGAGAGTCAACGTAGAAATGTTGAGTAAGATCATAGCAGACCTAGAGGAAAGATTGTCAGAGATTGAGAGTAAAGGTGCTCCTGTCAAGCCTCTTCACTTCTTATCCCTAGCTTTCTTCACGATAATGACGAGCACGCTCATAGTCTTAATAATTATCTTGTTACTATTAGCATTCTAAAATTGGAAGAGATAGCTCGAGTTTTCGATAGTCGTTCAAAATGCCTTCTCATAGTGCTCGTAAAGGTATTTATGAACCACTTCATGCGATGATAGCTCTAAATTTGTGACAGTGTCACAAACTTTCTTTATGGAAGCCTCAAAATTAGAACCAATCTTCCTAGCGAATAGCCCGATAGCTTTACCTTCGGAAATAGCATCGGCAAAATTTTGCCTAACGGTTTCAGGGTTGGAATCTATCTTTTCTGCAAAAAGCTTGATAGCTTCACCCTCTCCAAATTTTTGGGTAGGGTTTCCACGTAGCATTCTTTCTTTCGCTAGCTCTTTTTCAATATCCAGAAGTGGCTTTGCCATCTCGATTTTTTGAAAGGTTGTTAGGTGCCTACTCAATACATTCTCAAGAAAGGCAACTACTTGGAAGTGAGACCAGGAAAGCAAAAAGTCCAGACGTTTGAACTTTTTCATAAGCCTTACTCTGACTTATCTTCAAGAGAAGCAACAGCTCTGAAGTGAGCCCAGAATAGAGAAAAGTTGAAGCACTCCAACTTTTTCCTATGTTAGTGATAGGTTGAGTAACTTTATAATCACTTGTGATCTGTTCTTGTTTTTCACCTTTTTTATATCTCTTGTAGATTACTCCATAATCCTGCTTCGGTATCGATATTCGTAAATCTGGATGCCTTTTAAAAGGATGAAGAAAAATCAAAGGAGTTCTTTGAAGCTTGTCTGTGAGAGGTGTGTCAGAGCTTATGCAGATTGTTGACGATTTCACATACTCCATAATCTTGTTTTAGATTAAATTTATATTTTTGTCCAATCACTTTTCAATTCTTGTGGATAATGGGGTGGTGTTGATATGGTAATGCTTGATAACATAGTTAAGAGGATGATAAACGAGATTTTAGTTAAGGCTGGATTGAGGCCTGTAAATGATAATATAGAATTTATTAGAAAAGCTGAAGAAATAGCCTTAGCCTGTAGTCACAGGCCAATTGAGCTTTGCTAGATGATTTGGTTAATTCAATAGAAGGAAGGCTAATGAGGATAATAAGAATTTGTATCTGGAATAGGCGGTGACCTAGATGCAGGATACGAGCCTCTGGGATGTAATCCCACACTTGCTTGTGATCGTGGAGTTCTTGGCTTTCGTGGCGGTTGGAGAGATTACAGTCTACTTGGTTTACCGCCTTTTGGCGAAGCTGGCGGCGCAAACGAAGACGAAGATTGACGATAGAATAACTGCTACGACGAAGCGCCTCGCCTTCCTTTTCGTGTTGGTGGCGAGCCTTTATACTGTCACGCCGTCGCTTGGGCTGCCCGACGAGGTTCATGTCGCCCTCTACTACGGTCTGCTATTGCTGGTTACGATGATCGCGGCCAGAGTTGTGGCCATCATAATTGACGAGGCCTTTGTAAAGATTGGCATCTCATCGGAGAAGAGGAGTGTGGTAGTGAAAGTGGTCAAGTTCGGGATCATAGCGTTGGGGTTCTTAGGAATCCTATCGTGTTACCTCAACGCGGCCATGTCCTTCTTCGTGTCCGTGGGGATTATCGGCTTCGTCCTCACCTTCTCCTTGCAACATCCTCTAGCCAACTTTATCGGCTGGATTTACATAATGGCATCCAATGTATTCAAGGTAGGAGATAGGGTAAGAGTCGGGGAGTCCTATGGCGTTGTAAGCTCCATAAACCACTTCACAACGGAGCTTGCAGAGGTGAATGAATACGACATGCTTTCAGGGAGGGTCTTGATCGTTCCCAACTCCATGGTGCTTAGCGAGAAAATCTCGAGATGGGCTACTAATCAGCCAACCCCCTGGGACTCAGTATCCTTCACCTTGGCCTACGGGAGCGACTTGAAGTATGTCGAAGAGTTGATGCTTAAGAAAGTTAAGGAAGTGTATGAGGAACTTAAACTTGACGTTGTTGACAAAGTTAACCAAGTCTATGAAGAACTAGCCCCTGATCATAGGAGGATCATATGCAAGCCGCATGTATTCTTCGAGCCAGTTGAGGGCGGATGGATAAGCGCTAAGCTCGTATACCTCGTTCCCCTCGGCATTAGGCATGAGGTCAAGGCGGCCCTCACCAAGAAAATCCTGGAGGCGTTTAACGCGGACCCTGAGAGGGTCAAGTTTCCGATAGGGAGAACTAGATAAGTCAGCATTCGTTCTCTTTCGACGCCCTATCCACCGCGACTAGAGATAGAAGGCTCAGGTCATCTTACACTTAATTAAGTGTAGTAAAAACACAGAAAACTGTTAATTTTTATCGAAAAGAAAAATATCTGAAACAAGGCCTTCTTCTTGTGCCAAAGGAAAGGATACCGTAATGTTAAAGTTGTGACTATAAGGGATCATACTATTGCTGGAACCAGTGCCCATCTTACATATGGAAGAGAGAAATAATAGTTCATTATGTGAACCTGGCAACTTAAGGGCTTATTAGGTCAGCTTAGTTTAAGTTCTTTATGCTATGTTGAGTATTAGGTCTCTGGTTGAGGGTCTCGCGTTTTTGAAAGGAATAAGGTACCTTTGGAGCTGAAGATTCTGGGGTTGGAGTTCT
>Ga0209225_1001017_pt1 | contig 29314 bp, 26 predicted proteins | sample WasSprMetagenome_FD_184732 | JGI IMG/M metagenome (GOLD analysis project Ga0209225, IMG submission 184732) | Sulfidic aquatic microbial communities from Washburn Spring, Yellowstone National Park, USA - WS (SPAdes) (version 3) | ecosystem: Environmental > Aquatic > Thermal springs > Hot (42-90C)... | reverse complement strand
CATAAGGATGCTTAAGAAGAACGTATGCACAAACCATACGTACCGAAGCATAGAGGAGCTGGAGAGGGCTGCCGGACAATACCTAAGGAACCATAATAAACGACTTTAATGATTGGACTTAACTTAAAAACCCTATAAAGTTAGTAGCATCTATATACAATTGGTTAGATTCCATAAATATATGGCTCTTGATCAAGAAGTTGTTGATGCGCATAAGGTGCATGGAGGCTTTTTCCATAGCCAACAAACTCCCTGATTAGGGCGATCTATATTATCGAATAAAAATTAAAAATATAATATAGCCTAAGCCTTACACATCGCCTCCTCCGATAGATGGCATGCTATAGGGCTCTAGGTTTCCCGATCCGTAGGGAGGCTTTCAATGGCTAAGGCTTATAAGATAGTTTGCGGAGCTGTAGTAGCTTCCGGGGTTTAGGGAGGCTTTCCCTATGCTTGAAGGGCTTATCGCATAGGCCGTACTAAGGAGGCTCCATTCTTTCAGCTATGATAAGATAGTCCTTGCGTCGTAGAGGCCTGGGCTTCTTCAGGAAAAGGCAAATTGGGAGGCATTCCTCTTCTCGCCCACCTCTGAAGAGGTAAGCTTAAATACTCTTTCTCTCTATTTGGGGTTGGAAATGCAAGAAGTTTGCAAGATATGTGGCCTTCCTATCGACCTATGCATCTGCAAGGAGATCAGCAGAGAGCAACAAAGGGTCGTTGTAAAGCTTGAAAAAAGAAAGTTTGGGAAGCCCATGACCATCATCGATGGGATTCAAGAAAATAACGCGGGCCTTCGAAAGATTGCTCAAGCCCTTAAGACAAAATGTGCCTGTGGTGGTACGGCAAAGGGGCAGAGAATTCTCCTGCAAGGAGATCAGAGGGAAAAGGCAAAGGAATTCTTGATCGAAATGGGCTTCCCCGAGGCGAACATCGACGTTGAGTAACTACAAGAGCGGGATTTGGGAAAGGGGCTTAAAGCTTATAGAGACTCTGAAAAACCTTCGCATCGTGAAGGGAAGGCAGGGCCTCAAGCTATGCCCAAAGTGTGGAAAGCCTTCCCTCAGGCTTTCAAGCGCCCTGAATGGTTGGCTAATCCCAGAGGAATACGTTTGTCTTGAATGTGGATATAGAGGTCCTATCATCCTAGAGATTCAATGAGCCATCATCTAATGGAAGGGAAAATAGGAGAAAGAAGAGGCTCTTATATAAGGCTGCTTAGTACAAAGGCTAAACATCGATTCCCAAAGCTTCCCTCAAACCCGCACAGCGATTTCTAATAGTAACCTCTGTTACCCCAGCTACTTCGGCGATCTCCTTCTGCGTTCTCCTCTTCTTGTCTAGGCATAGGGCGATATATATGGCCGCAGAAGCGAGGCCCATGGGATCCTTACCCGAGGCTATTTGTCTCCTTTGGCATTCATGAAGTATCTCAACAGCCACCTGCTGAATTTTCTCGCTTATGTTAAGACGGCATGCAATTTTCGGTACGCAACGAATGGGATCGGCGATAGGCATCTTCAGCTCAAGCTCCCTAACAAGAAGCCTATAACACCGGGCAACATCCTTCTCTTTAGCAAGGCTCACACTGGCAATTTCCTTTATGGTTCTGGGAGTTTCTGTAAGACGGCATGCGGCATAGAGGGAGGCGGCTGCGATGGCTGAAATGGACCTACCCCTTACGAGCCCTTTTTCCAAGGCCTTCCTGTAAACTAGGGCAGCCTTTTCTTTGATGGATCCAGGAACGTAAATCTTGTCGCTGAGTCTGTCGATCTCGGCCATGGCTTGGCTCAAATTCCTTTCGATGGATGAATGAATTCTCGACCTTATCTGCCATTTTCTAAGCCTGAGCATCTTGATCCTTATATGAAGAGGTAGTTTTCGACCAACAGCATCTCTATTGACACGGTTTATTACCGTGGATAGACCCTTATCATGAATCGAATACGATAAGGGGGCTCCCACACGGCTCCGGGACTCATGGTCATCTATTGAGAAGGTCCTCCACTCCGGTCCATTGTTAATAGAATATACCTTGATGACAAGCCCACAACTGCTACAGACGACCTCTCCTAGCTCATAATCTTCGATTAATTCCTCGCTCCCACATTCAGGACAACGTTCTTTACCGACTACTGAGATCCCATGAGACCAAGTTTTTAGCACCTTCTTCGCCTCGTGAACAGCCCCTTTTAGCCGAGGGGGCGAATGCAGGAGTCTTGCGTGCTGACGGTATCGAGCTCGAAGATTTTGCACTATCTTCGCATGCTATTTAAGGCTTTCGCTTTGGCAGAGGTTGGAGAGGAGGGTGCTGCAACCCTAAGCCTTTTCCATCGCATCCTTAGCTATGGATAGCATGCTATAGGGCTCTAAGGCTTTCTCTCCAAATCCGCTAAAAGGCCCGAAAGGCTCCAGCATGGCCAAAGGCACTCATTAATCATGGCCCATTGTAAGCTTCATGGTATCCTCTAAGGGCCCTCACTTTAAACCTCCATCAGAGCTTTCATAAGAAAAAGTAGGCTGATCCATAGGTAGGCTTAATAAAAACCTTTTTTCATGAAATTCCATAAGCTCAAAGAATTTTGAAAGAAAATGCTTTGTGGCCTAATTCTGCCTTTTCGGATAACCTATTCCTTTTAGCTAGAGGACGATATGGTTTCGAACGGTATTCTATAATATTCGATCCGAGGATCGAACTAATCTATATACGATTGAATCAAGCCACAAATCTAAGAAAAACAAAAAGGAACCAAAAAATAAAAATCGAAGAATCGGAAGATCTTCTTCCAATTGCCAATGGTGTGTGGATGCTATGAAGATTGTGGATTTAAGGATCTTTCCTGTAAGGCAGTTTGTCTTCGTAAAGATTGTTACTGATGAAGGGCTTTATGGCGTAGGAGAGGCCTCCCTTAGTGGAAGATCGATGGCAGTTGTAGAAGCCCTCCGTCACATCAAGCCTCTCCTGATAGGACAGGATGCCACCCGGATCGAGCATATTTGGCAGGACATCTTCAGAGGAACCTTTTGGCGAGGTGGCCCCGTCCTCCAATCGGCCTTGGCAGGTATCGACATCGCCCTATGGGACCTGCAGGGAAAAGTCCTTAGTGTCCCTGTATACCGCCTTCTGGGAGGTGCAACCAGGGATAAGGTCCTCCTCTACCGCCATGTCTATGGGAAAGATCCTGAAAGCCTTATAGAAAACGCCAAAAGGATCCTTTCGGAAGGATGGAAGGTCCTTAGGATTTCGCCCATCGATGCCATCGATGGAAGCCGTTTTAATCCCAAGGAAGGCGTTAGGAAAGGAATCGAGCATTTTAGGGCTCTAAGGGAAGCCATCGGAGAGGAGCCCGAGGTGATCTTCGAAGTTCACACGAGGCTTACGCCTACGAGAGCCATAGAGCTCTGTAACGCCATCGAGGAATTCCACCCATTCTTCGTGGAGGATCCCATAAGATCCGAGAATCCTGCCTCCTTTGCCCTCCTAAGGAGCCATACGAACGTTCCATTGGCTACGGGTGAGCAGTTAACGAATAAATGGGCCTTTAGGGAACTCATCGAAGGGGAGCTTGTTGATTATCTTAGGGTCGACATTTGCCATTGTGGAGGAATTACAGAAGGGAAGAAGATCGCTGCCATGGCAGAGGTCCACTACCAAGAACTTGCCCTTCATTATACGGCCAGTCCCGTAAGCACAGCAGCCATGCTTCACTTAAACCTCTCCATACCCAACTGTGCCGTGCAGGAGTACGCTCCACCCTCCGATTGGATGAATGACGTTATTCCCAACTCCCTTAAGACCGAAGACGGCTACCTTCTCCGTCCAGAAACCCCTGGTCTTGGCATCGACTTGGATGAGGATAAAGCTATGGAATATCCCTATACTGCCTCTGAGCCTCCTCACTGGAGGAGAGAAGATGGAAGTGTTCAGGATTGGTGATAGGAAGGAGGTTTTAAAGAAACTTATGGATGTTCTCTATCATTTCTACCTATATGGCCTTCATAACATAGGCTTTACTCAGAATTTTTCCTATCAAAAAGGCTAGGATGTGGGAGGTTATCTTTAAAATGCCAAAAGATATTAGAATTTATCGAAATAGGAGACTAAGGCCTATGAAAGGCAAAAATATGATGTGGGCTTATCTCGTTCATATAAGCTATAACATGTGGTCCGATAGGGATGTGCCTGAGGTTCAGAATCCCCACATAGGAGCAAAACCCTACCTACGCTTTGATGAAAGCCTATGGGATGAAATCCTTCGAAGGCTTGTCGAAGCTCGAATGAATGCGGTCGTTCTTGACCTCGGGGATGGCATAAAGTACGAGAGCCATCCAGAAATCGCTGTTGAAAACGCATGGACCATTGGTCGCCTCAAGGAGGAAATTGGAAGGCTGCGGGATATGGGTCTTGAGCCTATACCAAAGCTTAATTTCTCTACTACCCACGATGCATGGTTGGGAAAGTATTCGAGATGCGTTTCTACAGATGTCTACTATGAGGTTTGCCAAGACCTTATCTCGGAGGTTTGCGAAATCTTTGACGGCCCCCGTCTTTTCCATCTTGGAATGGACGAGGAAACCGCCCAGCACCAGAGGCATTATCGATATGTCGTCGTCCGCCAGTACGATTTGTGGTGGGAAGATCTACAGTTTTATGTAAGGCATGTTGAGAAGGCTGGCACGAGGGCATGGATATGGTCCGACTATCTTTGGCACCATCCAGAAGAATTCTTCAAGAATATGCCCAAATCCGTACTCCAGAGCAACTGGTACTATGGAGCCGAATTCAAGGAGGATATCCCGGCCGTAAAGGCGTACTTAGACCTTGAAGCCCATGGATATGACCAAGTTCCGACAGGTAGTAACTGGAGCATCCCAGAGAACTTTCAGAGAACCGTAGAATATTGTAGGACGCATATAGATCCCCAGCACCTTTTAGGATTTCTCCAAACTTCTTGGAGGCCAACCTTAGAGGAGTTCAGGCGACAACACATGGAGGCGATCGAGGTAGCGGCTAAGGCTAGGGCAGAATGGGAGGATTAAGGTTCAGTGCATCGATACACGACGTGATCTTCACTATGAGGAAGGTTTTCCTTGGAAAGACGGGGATTAAGGTTTCAAGGCTTTCCATAGGGACAGATTACAGAAATGTGTACGGTAACCCTGAGGTGGGCTCCAGAATTCTAAGAAGGGCCTTCGAACTAGGCATTAACTTCTGGGACACGGCAGACGATTATGGAGCACATCCTAGTATAAGGGAGGCCTTAAGGCAGCTAGAGCGTTCAGAGATCGTTATCGCTACGAAGACCTATGGTTCTGAAGAGGCGGATGTGCAGGAAAGCCTTGAGAGATCTATGAAGGAGATGGGAACCCACTACTTAGATATCTACATGCTCCACGCTGTAGATGATTTAGAAGACCTCAAAAGGCGAACGGCCGCCCTAGAGGCTATCCTAGATGCTAAAAAGAAAGGTTTGGTTCGTTCTGTAGGGCTTTCAACCCATTCCGCCTCACTGGCAAAGGCAATCTTAGACTTTCCAGAAATTGAAGTTGTCCTAGCGGTAGTCAATAAGGAAGGCCTTCGAATAAGGGAGGGGACGCTCCAAGATATGCTTGACGCTCTCCGCCTTCTATACGAGGATGGAAGGGGCGTATACATCATGAAGCCCTTAGGAAGGGGGCTCCTTTCCAAGGAACTGAGGGAAGCCCTTAGTTATGTCCTGAAAATTCCCTATGCCCACTCCGTATCCGTAGGCATTACGGGGATTGATGAATTGGAGGATGATGTACGAATCACTGAGGGCGTCCTTGGAGAAGGATCTTAGCCCTCTGGGAAAAAGAATAGCTGGCGATCTATCAATGTAGGAAGGAGAGAATCGCTATTAATCAGGGAGTTTGTTGGTATGGAAAAGTCCTCCAAAAGCCTAACGGATGCCCACAATCCTGTGAATAAAGAGCAGAGAGAATTAGATTAGATTAGATTAAGGCTTAAGCCTTCCTGAAGCCTCAACCCTCCCGCTTCCCCGGGATTACGGGAGATTCCAGTAGCGGGTTTGGAAGGATGTCTCTACCTTTGTTACGATCTCCAAGAGGGCTGGCCTTCCGGATTCTAAGGATTCCTCAGCCCTTCCAATCGCCGGAACGATCTCATCGGGCTCCTCAACGGTTTCCCCATAGCCTCCCAAGGCCTCGGCGATCTCCGCATAGCTTCCCGAGAGAACCGATGTGCTGGGTGTCTCCTTGAAATAAGTTCCCATACCTGAGTTGTTCAGGACTATAGTCATGATGGGAATCTTCTCCCTCACAGCCGTTTCGAAGTCCATCCCCACCATCCCAAAGGCACCATCCCCCATGACATTAACAACCATTTTGTTAGGCTGGGCAAGCTTGGCTCCCATGGCCGCTCCTAAGGAATAGCCCAAGGTGCTGTGATGGCCCCATCCTATGTATCCCCATGGCGTGAGGGTCTCATAGAAAGGGACGAGGTGATCCCTTGGACATCCCGCATCATGAGTTACGATGCTTCTCTCCTTATCAAGAGCCTGGTTTAGCTCCCAGACAACCCTCAAGGGATTTATCGGAACTTCTGATGAGGTCAGAAAGGGCATCCATTCTTCTAGCCACTCCTTTTTTATCGACTGGATTTCATCGAGAAGTGCCGGGTTTTCGCCCCTTCCCCTGCCTCCCGATTGCTTCTTTACTTCCTCAATGACCTGTCTCAGGACGAGCTTTGCATCACCGAGGATGGCGAGGTTCACGCTATAATCCTTGTTCAGATCCCTTTCGTCAATGACAGATTGGATGATGAGCTTCCCCTTGGGAATAGGAGCCCCGATCAGAAGACCTTCCGTTTTCGTCAAGCTAGCCCCTACGGCGAAAACAAGGTCTGCTTTACGAAGAAAATGGGCAGCAGGTTTTCCACCCGTTCTGCCTCCACAGCCCACGGAGAGGGGATGATTCTCAGGAAAGGCTCCCTTGGCCTTCATAGTTGTCATGACGGGAGCCTTTAAAAGCTCTGAGAGCTCCCTGAGCTCCTCCCATGCCCTTGCCCTAAGAACCCCTTCCCCCGCATAGATAAGGGGGTTCTTGGCATTTAATAGGGCCCTAGCAGCAATTTCCACATCCCTAGGATCCCCAGCAGTTTTCCAACCCTTCACGGGAACATAGGATTCGACCCTTGAATCTTCGATTTCCTCCCCGGCAACGTCCTCGGGAAGCTCCAAGAAAACTGGAGAGGGCCTTCCAGTCCTCAGGTATGTGAAGGCCCTTCTCATGGCTTCAGGAACCCTATCGGCGAAGTTTATAGTTTCGGACCACTTCGTGACCTTGTGAAGGATGAAGGGGGCATCCAAATCCTGAATATGACGGAGCCCTATACTTCTCCTAGGAAGCTGACCAGCGATTAATAGAATAGGGACGAGATCAGCAAAGGCTTGGGAGATTCCGGAGAAGGCATTTTCCACTCCGACACCGCTGGCGACGACGGCAACACCAGGCTGGCCCTTCACCCTCGTATAGCCATCTGCTATGTTAACAGCCACCCTTTCCTGCCTTACAAGGATCGTCCTTATTCCGGTCTCATGAGCATCATTGATGATGGGATCAGCTCCACCTCCTGGGAAGGTTGCCAAGAAGCTTGTTCCCTCGAGCTTGAGAATCTTTGCCAAGGCTTTTGATGCCTTCAAAGGATTCTATCTCCCTCCAGCTTTTTCCCTTCTTTTCTTCTGAGCAGATTTAAATTTAAGGAAAGACCCGCTGGATTAAGCCTGTACGAGCCAGGATAACGCAGTTTTTGGTCCTTCTGAGACCGCAATGTTTAAAGCGTTACCATACAAATATCGGAAGACTGGTATTCAAGGCAAGAGGAGTTGTAAGGGAATAAAGGGGGAGAGAAAAGTTGAGAATCTCAGAGCTAAGGGTTGGCCTCCGCAGCGTTAACGTTGAGGGAAGGATCGCAGATATATCAGATGTGAGGCGTGTAACCACGAGGAGGGGTGAGGAAAGCCGGGTAGCCACGGCTACCCTCGTAGATGACTCGGGTTCTGTAAAGCTAACCCTCTGGAACGAAAACATCGATGCCGTGAAGGTAGGCAATGTAGTGAAAATTGAGAATGGCTATGTTACCTCCTTCCGAGGAGAGATCCAACTAAATGTCGGTAGGTTTGGAAAGCTGGCTGTCGTTAGGTAGAGTTCGAAAATGGGCACCTAGGATTGCTTCTTCGACCTTACAGATGAAGGTTCCTTCCAATGGGAGGGATGGGACCGTCCCATAATCCAGCGGGAGGGTTAGCTTAGAACGGGAAAATCTTGAGATAGGTTTTGAGGGTGATGCCATGGATCCGATGGATGCTGCAAGACCCCTTCAGGTTAATATGATGGCTTATGCGCATGCTACTGAGGATGAGGCAAAGGTCCACGAAGCCTTAAAAATTCTTGTCCCCTCATCCCTCCAAGGGGGGCTTCAACCCAAAACTAGGAGACTAGAGGGACATTTCGGAAATCCCATCACGGTTCTCGAGTTCGGATTTTCAGGCGAGGATCAGGGGATCCTCATTCTACAAAACATCGCGAAAAGGCTGGAAGCGAAGGAAAAGAGGGCTTTGGCCATGGCTTTTAATCGCTATGTGGGACCCGATGGAAGCCTCTACTTAAGGTTCGATAAACAGGAAGCCCTTCAAGGTAGGCTTAAAATCGAAACCTCAGATCCTATCCATGTAAGGATAAAATTTGCCCTTGAAGCGAAGCCGGGGAAAGATGTTGTCTATAGCCTTAGAAAGGCCTGCGAGGAAGTGGGGCTAATAGAGTGAAGAGGCGCTTTTTCGATCTTCATGTTTTCCCAAACGAGAAGAACTTAAAAGAAATGGTGAATAGAGCAAGGGAGCTTGGCTTCAAAGCCTTGGGCTGCACGGTTAAGGATAGGTCTGGCCTAAAGGCTTTAAAAGGCATCTTGGTTGAGGAGGAACCATCTGAGATCCAAGTTCTCACGAGGCTAGACCTGAGGCCTTCCGTTCCGGAAAGATTTTTCGCAGAGGTCAAAAGGGCAAGGGGATCCTTCGACATAACCGCTGCCGAATGCCTTACGAGAAAGGATATTATAACGGCTACTAGGAGCCGGGTTGACATTCTTTTCCTAGAACCGGGGGCTATCCTAGGGCTTAGGGAAGGGGATTTCAAGCCCCTGGCAGTCTCCCAAAAGTTCTTGGAGTTTAACCTATGCCCCCTTCTTAGGAAAAGGGGCCCCGAGAGGGTTAGGGAGCTTTCCTACCTTATGTCATGTCTTGATTGGCTCCTGAAGCTCAAGGTTCCCATAATCCTTTCAAGCGGAGCCAAGGAGCCCCTTGACATGAGATCCCCATTGGACATAGCCTCCTTCTTCTCCCTTACTGGTCTAAGCTTGGAAGAGGGATTGAAGGGCCTTTCCAAGAATCCTAGGGCTCTCCTCGAAATTCTTAGGGCTGAAAAGGATCCAGAAGGGCTATTTCCAAGCCTCATTTAGTTCCTTCCAGCTAAGCCTAGGCTGGGAAGCCCATGTCTCCTAAAAGGATAAAGAGGAGGTACATTGCCTTCAGGATCCTTGGTGAAAGGTCTTTTACATTAAGGGAAGTTATGGAAGGTATTCAGGCGGAGCTCCTCAGACTCTATGGGGAGTATGGCGCTGCCAAAGCAGACCTACGGCCTATAGAGTACGATGAAAGGGATCTTATAGGAATCCTCCGATGTAGCAGATCGAGCCTCATCGAGGTAAGGGCAGCCCTTACAGCCATAACGGAGATATCAGGAAGGCCAGCAGCCTTCCATTGCCTTGGGGTCTCAGGAACCTTGAAAAGCTTGCGGAGGAAGTTCCTAAGGAATGTCTGAGCATAAGGTAAGAGGAGGAAGCATGTCTAGGAAGGCTTTAGAAAGCTAAGAGGAGGTTTGCCTAGAAAGAAAGGAAGGCTAGACCTCCCAGCCACAGACCTTTTTCAGAACTTTTATGAAGTATCCAAAATTTTCAAAGGAAACATCAGGCGGAACAGCATGATCGACTCCGGGGATATACCCACCTAGTCTCGTAAGGGGTGGGACCTTTTGAATAACCTCGGCTTCGATGGCTTCCTTGCCCTTTGCAAGCTCCCTTTTATCCAGCCCTCCCATGAGAACGAGCCTGGGAAAGCGCTTCCTCAAAGCCAAAAGATCGAGGCCAGAGGCTATTTCGCATGGGGTTATGCCATCGATTCCGTCCCTAAGCCAAAGGGGTATGAGGGGTTCGACATTCCCATCGCTGTCAATCAAGACAATCCTTACACCATGGCCCTTCAAGAAGGCTGTAAGTTCTCTGTAGACGGGCGAAAGGAGATCCTCGACCATCCTAGGGGACATCATAGGGCCTTTCTTGTAAGCCATATCCTCAGATAGAATTGCATAATCAACATCAACTTCCTCCAAAGCCCTTCGAAGAACACTCAAGTGAAACTCCGTATAGAATTCAAAAACTTCCTTTACGAAACCCGTTTCCCTGTAAGCGTTTAAGAGGAGGCTTTGTAAGCCCATGAGGTTCCTTGCCCACCAGAAGGGCCCCTCCATGTTTAGACATAAAGGACCATCATGGGCCCTGAGGGCTTCCACAAGATCCCTCCAGCCTTGAGGATACCTTCTGGCATCCTTAGCATCGTACCTAAGCCTCACTTTTTGGAAGTCCTCCCTGTCCTTCACGGGAAATTCCATGAAGACCCTTGTGGCAAAACCGCTCCATCCGAGCCTCCAGTCCTCCTGAAAGCCCTTCTGGGTGATTCCAAGGCTATCGACCCAGACCCTGTAGCGTCCATCCTCCCAGAGAAGCTTATAGTCGAAGGGTGGGATGGGACCTAGGTTAAGGGCTGAGGGGCTTGGCTCCCATCGGAATCCCTGGGAGGGATAGGATGTGAAGCCTCTAGCCTTTAAACCGCAAACATCCAAATGGAAGTAGTCCATGACAGTTCTTCCAGGAGGGAGACCTTCCTTTCGCCATCTTTCCAGCGTTAGGGGCCTTACATCGCCTACGGCTAGGGGGACCCTATCGGGCTTCCCGAAGAGGGCTGTTTCAATGAACCTTTCCTTGGGTGTCAATAATGCTAGCACCCTTTAAGCCATTTGTCCAGCCAAGGCAGGGAATTCCTTCCACTGAACATATGACCACCCTCAAAAATATCAAGAAAAAGCCTATCATCGCATCCCAGAAGCCCATATACGTGCCTAAGTTTTTCATAGGCTTTCAGAACCTCGCTTCTGGTGTACAGCGGATCCCTTGAGCCATACTCTATGAAAAGTGGCCTAGGAGCAATAAGGGCAACAATATCTGGAAAATCCGCATAGAGCCTTATGCCCGACAAGTACTGGCATGGACAACAGCTCCTTTCGATGAGCATGTCTCTGAAGGTGCTGAAGTAGCCGCTCACTATGGCGGCCTTAATCCTTTCGTCCAAGGCGGAAGTGTATGCGGTCCAGGTGCCACCCCAGGAAAGCCCCACACAACCGATCCTATCAGGATCTACTTCCGGAAGTGCTTCCAAGTAGTCTATGGACCTCATAGCATCCCATACCCGCATACCTACGACAGTCTTTCCAAGGAGCATGGAAGCTGTAAGAAGCCATGTGCAGTTCATGCCATCCGAGGCAAGTTCGCCGAAGGCCCTACCATCGGGGGCTAGCACCACATAGCCCCTCTTTACTAGCTGGACACCATAGTCATAGTTCAGGGGAGCAATGAAGCGTTGATATTCTATTTCGTCCCTGTAAACGCCGGCTACATCAACCTTTCCCCTTCCATGTCCATGGAGTGCCAGGACTGCAGGCTTCTCCCCCGAAACCTTAGGCTTCAGAAGATAGGCTGGAAGGAAGAAGTTGCCCTCTGTTTTGTAAAGGACCTTCTCCCTTACATAACCATCACAATCTCTTGCCTCAACAACCTCAGGCTCTAACTCCACTCTCTCTTTGGGGAGAGCCATAAGCTCCGTAAGGCGGTTCCTTAACCTTTCCTTCCAGATGGACCATTCCTCGGGTTCTTTCGCTCTAAAGGCCAATAGAGGCTCCGTAGCTTCTTCAAGTTCCCTTAGATAGCCAATAAGGCTTGTAGCCCTTCTCGTATGGATCGCCCCGAAAGGTTTTCGTAGGATTCCCCTTAAGAGGCTTGGGGTTTGAACTTACAATAGAACTCCTACAGATAAGGCAACTGAGGTTTAAGGTATTTCAGCCTGTGAACTCATACTGCCGAATTATAGGTTGCGCAAAAAGCACAGAGCAACCTAGCTACTTAAGCTCAAAGTCTTTTCATAATAAAAGCCTTCTTTTTCCATCAAACTCGAGATTTTGACAAGGGGATCGAGGTTGGAGAAGATGCCTCAAGTTCCTTGAGGGTTTCCAAGAATTTTTGACCGCCGACGGTTGTTCTGTAAATCGCTCCTTTTCCAGTCTTCTTTCCAACCCTTTCTACAAAGCCTTTTTCTAAAAGGAAGTTCAGATAATTCTCAAGTTGTTTGAAGCTCAGATTCGTAGAGTACATCACTTGGGTCTTTTTGGCCCCTTCTTGGACTACTTCCAGTATCTCTTCAATAATTTCTAAGCTGTTCCTTCTTCGTTTGACGGTCAGCTCACTTGAGAACTCCATCGAACTCCCCTCCCCAGGAATTCCTTTTATCTTCAGAAGCCTCCAAGAGCGAAGGTCTTCATCCATCTTCCCCTTCGTACTATTCAGGGAAATCCTAAAAAGGTTCTGGACTTTCCGTAAGCACAAACCGTTTCTAGTTCTGGAGAGTTCTAAATTTTTAAAGAAAGGCAGGGGTCGGTCCCAAGCCTTGGACAAGGCTTAACTTAATGCCCTTCCAATTCATTCATCAGGTAGGGATTGCGGGTTGCGGGAAAGATTGCCTGGATACAGAGGGATTGCCCTTAAGGTCCTTTTGGATGCTGGAGTTCAAGTGGAGGATTTTGTAAGGCTTAGGAGGGGTAGCGAAATCTACGAAGGCATCCTTTTCCAGCGCTCCCAGTATGATGACGATAGGCATATCGTCATCAAGCTGAAAAATGGCTACAATGTAGGCATAAGAGTTACGCCAGATCTTATTGTAGAAAGGCTTGGAGAAGGTGCTAAGGCAACCTTTACGCCACCCCCTTTCCCTCAGACGAATCCTGCTTTACCTAAGGTTTCGATCCTCAGCACTGGTGGAACGATCGCAAGTCGCGTCGATTATAGGACGGGGGCTGTTACTCCTGCCTTTTCAGCCAGGGATCTTTACTCTATCATACCGGAACTCTCGGATATTGCCCTTATCGAAACTGAGGAGATCTTCAGCATTTTTAGCGAGGACATGGGCCCAGAACATTGGAGAGTCCTCGCCAAGGTCATCGCCAGGCATATCGAGGGAGGGGCGAAGGGCATTGTCGTTGCCCATGGAACGGATACCATGGGCTACACAGCTGCGGCCCTGAGCTTTGCCCTCCAAAACCTTCCAGTCCCGATCATCCTCGTGGGGGCCCAAAGATCTTCCGATAGGCCAAGCTCCGATGCTGCCCTCAACCTTCTCGCCGCCGTTAGGGCTGCTACAGAGGCACCCTTCGCTGAGGTTGTTGTAGCCATGCATGCAGACCCTTCTGACGAAACCGTTTTGTTCCATAGGGGCGTGAAGGTTCGAAAATGCCACACTAGCCGGAGGGATGCCTTCAAGTCCATCAATGCTCATCCCATAGCCGCCGTGAAGAACGGAGAGGTTAGGATCCTTACGGAAGAATACCGAAGGCGGGGATCGGGGGGTATTCTAGAACTGCAGCCAGAGTTTGATGAAAGGGCCGCCCTCCTAAAGTTTCATCCAGGCTTCAACCCGCATATCATAGAATTTCTCGTGGAGAAGGGCTATCGAGGAATAATCTTCGAAGGAACAGGCCTTGGACATGTATCCAAGCGATGCCATGAAGCCCTTAGGCTAGCCTCCTCGGAAGGCGTGTTCCTAGGCATGACATCCCAATGTCTTTGGGGAAGGGTAAACATGAACGTCTATTATACTGGCAGGGATCTCCAAGCCATAGGCATCGTCCCTCTTGAGGATATGCTCCCAGAAACGGCCCTCGTTAAGCTCATGTGGGCCCTAGCTAGGGCTAAGGAGCCGGAATCTGTGAAGCGCATCATGCTCACGAATATAGCTGGCGAGATATCACCTAGAACGAGCTTTCGTTGGGGGGCTTGCTAGTTGGACTATAAGATCCTTGGGCTAAGGGTTGGCCTTGAGCTCCATCAGCAGCTAAAGACGAGCTCGAAGCTCTTCTGCCATTGTAAGCCAGAGTTAAGGGAAAGGGAGGCTGAGCTGAAGCTTATAAGAAAACTCCGCCCAACCCAGAGCGAGCTTGGCCAAGTCGATCCTGCGGCTCTCTTCGAGTTCAAAAAGGGTAGGAAGATCGTCTACGAAGCGGACGATGAGACCTCTTGCCTCGTAGAACTAGATGAGGAACCTCCGAATCCTTTAAACCAGGAAGCTCTGGACATATGCCTCACTATAGCCCTCATGACCGGCTGCAAACCAGTAGATGAGATTCATGTTATGCGGAAGATCGTCATCGACGGCTCCAATACCGCAGGCTTCCAAAGAACATGTGTCGTCGCCCTCGGAGGTCTTGTTGAGATATCCGGAAAGCAAGTTCCCATTCAGACTATATGCCTTGAGGAGGATGCCGCAAGGCTTCTGGGAGTCGAGGAACCCTTCGTCCGCTACAGCTTGGATAGGCTCGGAATACCCCTTGTGGAGATCGCAACGGCCCCGGTTCTCGAATCCCCAAAGGAAGCCGAGGCTGTAGCCTTGGCTTTAGGGCGCATCCTCAGGGCGACGGGAAGAGTAAGAAGGGGTCTCGGAACGATAAGGCAGGATGTGAACATCTCGATATCCCAAGGAGCCCTTATAGAGGTGAAGGGTGTCCAGAAACTGGAGCTTGTATCGAAGGTTGTTGAATATGAGGTCCAAAGGCAGTTGGGGCTTCTTGCAATTAAGGAAGAGCTAAAGGCTAGGGGCGTAAGACTGGGGGATCTTACGGAGGATTTCGTCGATGTGACGGAAGCCTTCAGGAATACAGCTTGCGAAATCCTGAGGTCTGCCATGAAGGATGGAGGCGTAGTTCTGGCCCTTCGGTTAAGGGGCTTTGGGGGCCTTTTGGGAAGGGAGCTCATCCCAAACATAAGGTTCGGGACGGAGCTGGCGGACGTGGCGAGGTTCTGGGGTCGGGTGGAAGGTCTGTTCCATACAGATGAGCTCCCAGCTTATGGCATATCTCCCGAAGAAGTCGTCGAGGTTAAGAAAAGGGTTGGGGCTTCAGAGAACGATGCCGCCGTCATCATTGCTGGTAAACGCGAAAATGCCTCCGATGCCCTAAAAGCCGTAGTAGAGAGGGCTCGCCAAGCCCTCATAGGAGTACCTGAGGAGACGCGGGGACCGAATCCCGATGGAACCACAAGGTACATGAGACCCAGACCGGGGGCGGCAAGGATGTATCCAGAAACGGACATACCGCCCATCGTTATAGAGGAGGAAAGAATCGCGAAGCTCAGGAAGGAGCTTCCTGAGCTTCCTGAGCAAAAGGTGGAAAGATTCGTCAAAGATTATAGGCTCAGCAGGAAGCTTGCTGAACAGATGGCAGACTCGGATTTTGCTCCGCTTTTTGAGGAGATAGCCTCTGAGACCCATGTGGCTCCTTCAGTCATAGCCGTAACTTTGACAGAAACCTTGAAAACCTTGGCAAGGGAAGGCTTGGATGTAGAAGCCCTAACTGATGAGCAGATTAGGGAAACCTTCTCCCTCATCGATAAGGGGGAGTTGGCGAAGGAGGCGATTCCGGATATTCTCAGATGGCTTTTAAGATTCAAAGGCCATAAAGTCCGTGAAGCCATGGAATCCCTTGGATTAAGGATGATGTCAAAGGAAGAAATCGAGGATTTCGTGGATCGGCTCCTTCAGGAGCGAAAGGAATTGTTAACAAAAGATGGGCCGAGGGCTTTTTCCCGGCTCCTTGGAATAGCCATGAGCATCCTCAGAGGAAAGGCCGATGCAGCTCAAGTTCAAGAGATTCTGAGAAAAAGGCTTCAGATGGGAGTCGATAGCCAGCCTTAAGCCTTAGGATTTGTATTCCTTCAATTTTTCTTTCTTAAAGCTTCCGATATAGCCGTAATACCTTCCAAAGGTGATCCTGAATGGGCTTAGAAAGATCCAGCACAGTCCCATCGGACCTTAGGATTCTTCGAACCGTTGGATCCTGAAGGAACTTCCCAATCACTGAAGCCTGTATCCCCTCATCCTTGAGAGCTTTTATAATGGCTTCTGCCCTCTCAGCCCTTACGGCTATGAGAAGGGCTCCAGAACCGATGGTCTGGATGGGATCTACTCCGAGGATGCGGCAGATGGCACTAGTTTCAGGGCGCACAATGATTTTTTCTTCATAGGCCTCCACACCGAGGTTGGAGGCAATGGCCATTTCATAGAGCCCACCGGCCAAGCCCCCTTCCGTAGGGTCGTGCATGGCTGTTACTCCTCCAATTTTCATGGCAACTTCCGCATCCTTCACGATACTTATTTCCCTCCTAAACTCCTTAGCGGATTCTAAGATCGATGGATCGAGCTTTTCTGTTAGAATGTCTGCCAGGTCTGAGGCAAGAATGGCCGTTCCCTCGATGGCGGCTCCCTTCGTTAAGATTATTAGGTCTCCGGCCTCGGCGCCTCCCGTAGTGACGAAGGATCCTTTTCTGGCAATCCCAAAGGCTGTGCAAGCAACCATCGTTCTCTTTAAGCCCGGCGTTACTTCCGTATGCCCCCCTACAACTGCTACTCCGACTTCTTTGGCAGCCCTATCAACCTGAACCATCACTCGCCTGGCCTCTTCAGCTGAGGAACCTTCAGCCAGAAATATGACCAAGGATATCCAGAGGGGTCGCACACCCCTTGTTGCGATATCATTCGTACTAACGTATACAGCCAATAAGCCTAGATCCTCAAGGGCACCTGTGATAGGGTCTGAATGGACGACCAGGACCCTATCATCTTGAAGATCTATGATGGCGGCATCCTCGCCTATACTAGGACCTGAAATGAGCCTAGGATCCTTGACACCCAAGTATGGATATATGGCCCAGCTCAAAACCTCCGGCGGAAGTTTTCCATGGTAAAAGGGGAGCCTTGAAGTCAAGAAACTTCACAAGATTGTTGATCGAAAAGCCTTCTATTAAACCTTGGAGCCTTTTAAGGAAAAACTTCTTAGGCGCTCCAGAGAGCGAAAGGGCAAAGATTAAATAGAAAGTTATAACTTGAATATTAAAAATTCCTAAGACGAAGGAATGAGGTGTTTAGGACATTTTGATAAAGAACTATAAATCAGCTAGGGGGATCAGCGCTACAGCGATTTTCATAGCCCTTACATGCACAGCTACAATGGTTTTCACGGTCTACGTCCCAGCAACCAAGGGTTATTTCAATATAGGTGAAACGATGGTATATGCGTCAGCCTTGCTTTTAGGTCCCTTCATAGGCGCCCTTTCCGGGGGCGTAGGTTCTATGCTCGCCGATATTTTCTTGGGCTTCTATCCTTACGCACCAGGAACTTTGGTCATAAAAGGGATCGAGGGCTTTCTGGTTGGCTTCCTAGCCAAGCTCCAGCCCTTCAAGGATGTAAGACGATGGAGGATTTTCACATTTTTTATAGGCATAGGAATCGGTACGATCGTATGGATCGTAGGGATTAGCGTCTATAGTGGATCGACGGAAATTACAATAGGATTTCCCCAGATGGGTACCAGCACCATCGTTCTTACGCTTCCAGAAGCTTTTTGGATTGGCTTGGCCCTCCTAGCCTTCATCTCAATGAGCCTCTTGGGCTTGAAGTTAGATCCTACGATAGGCTGGACTGTTCTTTCGGTTCTTCTTGGAGGATTAGAAATGGTTCTAGGATATTTTCTGTACGAGCAACTCATCCTCGGCTATTACGCCCTGGCGGAAGTCCCAATAAACATCGGACAGGTGACCATAGGGCTCCTTTTATCCATACCCCTTGTTAAAACCGTGAAAAGAATCCTCGGTCCTAAGGATGAATTAAGGCGAAAGAAGAATCCCTAATCTTTTTTACTCATAGCCTTGGTTATAATAAAAGAGAGAAGCCCTTTGAGGAAATGGACCGATTATCTAAGGTATCTGGAGGAGAGCCCCTACTCCGTTCGAAAGCTCATCTCAGACCTTAGTCCAGAAAAGCCCTTGGATTCTCCGAAGAGTTTTCAGATAAGTTCCATCAACTATAAACTATGGCCCTTCCAGCAACGCGTTTTAGATAGGATATCAGGAAACACCTTAATCCTTGGTCTACCGACAGGGCTGGGAAAAACCTTTGTGGCAGGGGCATATCTTTGGAAGGAGTCCTTGAAGCGCCCTATAAGGGTCCTCTTCCTTGTGCCCAGCATCCCTCTAGGGGTTCAGCAGACGATTTTCGCGAGAAGAATGCTTAATCTCAAGGACGCAACCTTTGTTTCCGGGGAGCTCCCTCCTAAAAAACGTCTTGAGTTGAAAGTATGGAACAATGGGTACGTCGTATGCACCCCCCAGACCTTCTACAATGATTGGATCTCTCCCTTTGAAACAAGCCTGAGGGCAGTTAAGGATTTGAAGGAGGATCTCAGCTCCCTTTCTGAAACTCTCCGGAGCGCCCTCTTCGCATTTCCCTTCGATCTCGTAGTCGCAGATGAGTGCCAGAGATATGTGGGCGAAACGGAGGGTTATTCCATTCTCCTAGCGGCCAAGGCATGCAAAACGCAGATACTGGCCCTCAGTGCTACTCCCCAGCTCCATGCTCCAGAACGCCTTAGGGAGCTAAAGGTCGTTTTCGACAGGATCGAGGTCTTCTCCGTAGAAGACCCGGAGATCAAGGGAAGAATTCCTAGAAGGATCATCAAGATCGTTAGGGTTCCTACGCCTCCTAGGCTTCTTGAGGTCTATTCGGAAATCGGAAGGGTTGTAAGAATCTTCGAAAAGAGGGTCATAGAGAGCTTCGGAGCCGAGCACCTCTCTACGGGCTGCAAGGAACACAGAATCTGCCTTTGGCTAAGGGCTATCCGAAGCCTCCGCCATCGCATCGTCGAGGATGGAGCCAGTAGCGTCCTAAAGTACAGTGCTTGGAGGCTAAAAGAATTCCATGAACCCTTGACAACCTTGGGAGGAAGGAGCCTCCACTGGCTTTACAAAGAAGCCCTTAAGGAAGAGTTTAACCATAAAATCAGGGCATCCCTCCAGATCTTAAGGAATAATCCCCTTAAGAAGACCTTGGTCTTCGCCGAGTCTGTGGAAGCCGTCAAACAACTGGGAATGAAGCTCCAAGACGAATATGGCATGGATGATGTGGCAATCCTCGTAGGGAAAGGCTCCATGTCTATGGACCAGCAGGCCTCCGCTCTCCTCCATTTCAGGGAAAGGGCTAGGATCCTAGTAGCCACTTCCGTGGCTGAGGAGGGGCTCGATATTCCATCGGCAGATTTGGAAATATGGATGGATCCCCCTGGAAACCCTAGGAAATGGATTCAGCGTTTTGGAAGGGTCCTTAGGCAACCCGGAGGCAAGGAATTTGCTACTATCTATGCCCTGATCTCTACAAGGACCCATGAGAAAAGCAAGCTTATGGCGACCATGCGAAAAACAGAGGAATTCTATGGATTTACCCAAGAGGTAGCTTATCAGGATTTGAGGAATCCCATTCCCGAGAGTCAGACAACCCTTACACAATTTGGTTTGAGGGAAAAGGTTGCGTAAGCATAGGGCTCGAAGCTAATGCCGAAGGAATCCTTATGTCTGCCGAGGAGGCTGCCAGTGTCTACAAGAGGCTCGAAAGCCAGGACTTTAGGGTTCTCCTTGGTGTCGAGCTAGGAATGATGAGCCATGAATTCGTCCCTTTGAATACTATCGTAAAGTATTCAAACCTATTGGAAGAAGAAGTAAACTTCAGGCTTAGGAGGCTCCATGCCCTAAACCTTCTCAAGCGCCGTTCGAAGCCCTTCATCGGCTTCTCCCTGAATTATTTGGGATACGATTGCCTAGCCATAAACGCCCTTGTAAAGGGCGGCTATCTTGAAGCCCTTGGAAAGCCTTTAGGCATCGGAAAGGAATCGGATGTCTACGATGCCCTAGGGCCCCAAGGAGTTGAGGTTGCCGTGAAGTTTATGCGCCTTGGAAGGACAAGCTTCAGGTCCACAAGGAGGGCGAGGACTTATGTGGCTGATAGGAGGCATACTTCTTGGCTTTATCAGTCTCGATTGGCTGCTGAAAGGGAATTCCAAGCCCTAAAGGCCCTTTATAAGGCTGGTGTAGCCGTACCCAAGCCTATTGCCAAAAACAGGCATGCAATAGTCATGGACATCATTCGGGGAGCTGAGTTGGCCGATTACTATGAGATTCCAAAGCCAAGGCTTGTCTTAAGGGAGATTCTGAGAAACCTTCGAAAGGCTTTCCTGAAAGCCGGCATAGTCCATTCGGATCTCAGCGAATTTAACGTTATAATAAAGCCCGATGCCCATATTTTTATCATAGACTGGCCCCAGTATGTAGCCAAGGATAATCCCAGGGCCGACGAATACCTTAAGAAGGATGTCGAAAATATCCTTAGATATTTTAGGCGTAAGTTCAATGTGGAATTAGAGCTTGACGATGCCCTTGCCTACGTGAGGGGAACCTCGAGGACCCTCAAAGTTTCATGAAATGCCTAAGGATCCTCTCAAAATCCTTAGGCATACCATGGTGTATGCCAGCCTTATGAAGGTTAGGAGCGTTGATACTAGCCCCCGTCTTATGCAAGCCTTCTAAAGGCCTCCTGTTAGCTTTTATTCTCTTTAGAATGGAAGTATCTCGCCAAGAGGGAAAGAAAGGCACCTATGATTGAAAGGGTTGCGGCTACGAAGAGGGGAGGAATATAGGAGTTGAAGAAGGTCCTGAAGTAGCCAGCCATAATAGGCCCTAAGATTGCTCCGGCTCCATAGGCGACGAAGATAATGCCATAATTGATTCCCAAGTTCTTCGTTCCGTAATAATCCGAGGTCATGGCAGGATAAAGGGCTAAAAAACCCCCAAAACTAAGCCCTGCTAGGACAACACCAAGGATGAATAGCGGAATTAGTCCGTAAAGGGAGCCTATGATAAAGAGGGCACTGGAGCAAAGGACGAATACCAATGCCAGAGCTTTCTCCCTCCCAAAACGATCGCCCAAAAAACCCCAAAAGATCCTTCCGAAGGAGTTGAACATTCCTAGGATTGAGACGATGAGGGAGGCTTCAAGATCCTTTAATCCCGTGAGTTCCATGGTAATTTGTTTCGCGTGTCCTATGAGCATTAGTCCAGCTGCTGTTCCAAACCAGTAGCTGATCCATATGGCATAAAAAGAAGCCCTTTTCAGCATATCTTGAGGCCCAAGATCCTTGACAACCAGGGATTTTGAGGAGATTTTGGATGCTGGAGGCTGAAAGTCTTCTGGAGGGTTTCGCAACACCTGCGCTGAAGGAAGTATAAGACATGTGAAAAGAACCCCTGTTAGGAGGAAAGTATTCCTCCAGCCCATGGCTTCGATGAGAAAGGTCCAGAAGGGTGCGAAGATGATGGATCCTGCTCCAAAGCCAAAAACAGCCAGCCCAGTGATGAGCCCCTTCTTCTCGGGAAACCACTTCACGCATGTGGTTATAGGAGTCACGTAAGTAAGCCCTATGCCAATACCGCCAACTACTCCATAGCTCATGTAAAGCCATAGTAGGGAGTCCGTGAAACTCGAGAGGATCATTCCAAGACCGAGGATTATGCCCCCAGCTGAGGCCACGAGCCTAGGACCCTTTCGGTCTTGAAACCTTCCTGCAGGAATCATGGAAAGGGAGAAGACGAGGAGGGCAATGGTGAAGGCAGGGGAAGTCTCTAACCTTTTCCATCCAAACTCGGCCTCCAGGGGAGGGACGAGGATGCTGAAGGCATAAACAGCTCCTAGGCAGAGTTGAATGATAATGGCAGATGCAACGATGAGCCATCGAAGGTGTCCTCGATCCCAAGCATGGGTGGCTCGAGAAGTCCCGTAGGACAGGTCAAATTGCCAGGGGCTTATTCTTTCTTCTAAAGCCTTGTAAGATAGTTCCATGAAGCCCAGACCCCCCTTTGGTAATGCATACCAAAAGCTGAGGGGGAATATAAGTCTGATGGGAGAGCGTATCTTCCTATTCCTATTTATTCTTAAGGGAGATGTAGATAGTTATATTATAGAAACCTAACAAATTCGAAGAAAGAAAAGACCTATGGGAAAGGGCGAGTCGCCTTTCAACCTATTCCCTCCTAGGGTTTAGTTCGTTGCCTTGGAGTAGGAGAACCCTCGGATGGGAAGAAAGGAGTTAAGGAAAAAGGCGAAGATGGTGGGCGATATGCGAGAAAGAGGGAAAACTTTCAATCGTCTCTCATGAAGCATCTAACTTTAGACCCGGAGGGTAAAAGTTCATTGAGATTGATTAGCAGACAAGATCCAACAGAGAAATGTTTCTGGGAATGGAGATTCTTCATCTTTAAATCTCGGATCCATCTTCAGGATGAGCTCTTTAATACCAAAGACAAAAGATGATCATTCGTAGGGTGGTTTAGATGAGAATAGGCTATTGGGTGGAGGTACCTATCGTCGGAAGAAATGGCAGGTTCTTCGTTTCAGAACGCATAGCTGAAGAAATTTCCTTCGCATCCGAGAATCGATTCGATTGTGTTCGCTTTAGCTATGCCTCCTCATCAGCCCCCAAATTTGATCCCTCTAAGCTTGAATCCCTTAAAGAGATAGGGGCTGAGGAGATCAAGACCCTTGTCAAAGATAGGGGGCTTCTCATCGAGAACATCGCGAGCGGAGGAAATCATCTGGATCCGGATCCGGAGATAAGAAGGCGCTGGAACATCGTTCTTAAGGAAACGGTTGATCTTTGCCGCCTACTTGATGTCGAGGTAGTTGCTACGGATGTAGGTTCCCCAGCGGGCATATACATTTACGGGCTTCCTGGGCTTTTCGGAAGCCGTTTTGAAGGCGGGCCCCGTGGTTCCAGGGTTGAAGAGGCGATAAAAATGTACGCGGAGGTTATGGGACCGATAGCAGACTATGCGGAAGACCAAGGTGTGAAGATCGCTTTTGAGAACAATTTTAGGGCGATGGCTGGAAATATAGCCCAAGGGCCTTATGTATGGGATCGAATGTTCAGGGCAGTCCCTTCGAAGGCTATTGGACTTCGGATCGATCCAAGCCATTTCATATGCTTAATGATAGCCCCCGTTGATTCCATAATAAGGAGATATGGAGACCGCATTTACGCTGTCGATGGGAAGGATTGTGAGATCATCCCAGAGATGCTCCAAGCCCAAGGAATCTATGGAAACCTCTGGTGGCGTTACAGAATTCCAGGTTATGGGGACCTTAATTGGGCTAAAGTGATATCAGCCCTCTTAGATGCGGGATATAAGGGAGGAATTATTATAGAAAATGAGGACCCGCTTTTCCCCGGTAAAAAAGGAATCCTTATGGGAGCAAGTTACTTAAGGCAGTTTCTTCCAAAGTAAGCCGATCCTTTTATGCCTCCAGGCATAACATATTTTATAATTTTCGATTTATTTCCTTCAAAGCTTAGGATTACAAGGGGCTCATCTTACGATGTAGAGAGGATAAAAAGATATACTTCAAGCTCAAGCAAGCCTAAGGTTAGAGGTGTTCAAAAAATCTTCCCTTAAAAAAATTACTCTAAGAAATATTAATTCTGAAAATATTAAATATTAGAATATTATCATTCAGAGGTTCGATGAGGCGATGAATGTTCAGAGGGGGCAAGAAAGCCTCAGGACCTATGAAGAGATCAACGATCGCATCGCAAAGGGCGATGCCGTCGTTTTGACGGCTGAAGAGTTCATAAAGGTTGTTGAGAATTCGGGTCTCGAGAAGGCGGCGAAGGAAGTCGATGTTGTAACGACAGGAACCTTTGGTGCCATGTGTAGCAGTGGTGCCTTTCTGAACCTAGGGCATTCAGACCCTCCCATCAAAATGTGGCATTGCTGGCTTAATGATGTACCGGCTTACAGGGGTCTGGCGGCCGTCGATGTCTACCTAGGCGCAACAGCCATGAGTGAAAGTAGGGGCTTCGAATACGGCGGCGGCCATGTCATAGAGGATCTAGTAAGCGGAAAGGAAATCGAAGTGAGGGCCGATGCTTATGGAACGGACTGTTATCCAAGAAAATACCTTGAGACGACCATCACCATCGAGGATCTGAACCAAGCGATCCTTCTAAACCCCAGGAATGCATACCAGCGCTATAATGCCGCTACCAACAGCACCGATAGAACCCTTTACACATACATGGGCACCCTTCTCCCCAATTTCGGAAATGTAACCTTTAGTGGTTCTGGACAGCTAAGCCCACTCCACAAAGATGCGGGTTTTGAGACGATAGGAATAGGAACACGAATCTTCTTGGGAGGGGGCAAAGGTTTTGTCATCGGAGAAGGGACCCAGCATAACCCTCAAAATCGTTTAGGAACCATCATGGTCAAGGGAGACCTGAAAAATATGAAGGCCCGATACCTCAGGGGCGCCTCAGTCTATAGATATGGCACAACCCTTTATGTAGGCGTAGGCATCCCGATACCTATCATAAACATGAAAGTTGCCCAGACGGCCGCCTTGAAGGATGAAGATATCTTCACGGAAATTGTGGACTATGGAATTCCCAGCAGGACGAGGCCAGTCGTCCGAAAGGTCTCGTATGCAGAGCTCCGTTCAGGAAGGGTTATCATCCATGATCAGGAAGTCCCCTCTTCATCCCTTTCAAGCTATCAAATGGCAAGGGAAATAGCTGAAACCTTAAAACATTGGATAGAGGAGGGATCCTTTTTTGTTTCGAGGCCTGTCGAGCTTCTACCTAACCATATGGATGTAAAGCCTATGAGGATGAAGGGGATTGAGCCTAGGGTTCAAGATGTCATGACAAGGGAAGTCGTCACGGCGCACCCTGAGGAAACTATAGAGGCGGTGGCTTCAAAGCTTGTCAACAAGGGAGTAGATCATCTTCCGATCGTCGATGCAAGGGGGACCCTCGTAGGGATTGTGACATCTTGGGACATCGCCAGGGCTTTAGCCTTAAACAAGCGCGATTTGTCAGAAATCATGACAAGAACCGTCATAACGGCTAGCCCCGAAGAGCCCCTAGATATCGTAGTCCATCGTATGGCAAACCATAACATCTCGGGAGTCCCTGTGGTGGACTCGGAGAGACGGGTTATTGGAATCCTCACGACGGATGATATCTCTAGGAAGATCATCCGGAGGTGATCCTAACGAGGCTAAAGCTCATATACTCCCGTACAGAGGTCGAAAAGCCCATACTAGCTGAAGCCATACTGCGCTTCAACCTTCCTATCAATATCCTTGAAGCCAATGTGAACGCTACTAAGGGAGAACTTATCGTTTCCATAGAAGCCTCGGAGGAAAAAGCTGAGGAACTTATCCTTTATCTTTTAGGAAGGGGGCTTCAGGTAGAAAGGCTGACAAGGAGGCTTCAAGTCGATGAAGGGCGTTGCATGAACTGCGGAGCCTGCGTCTCCCCATGCCCAGTAAAGGCCATAAGCTTTAGGCCCGATTGGACCGTAAGGTTTGAGGAGGAGAGATGCATCGGTTGCGGAGCCTGCGTGAAGGCCTGTCCTGTAAAAGCCATAGAGCTAATTCGATGAGACTTTTAAAAAGAATGCGGAAGGAAGATGCCTTTGCTGGGTTTCCCTGAGCCTTATGACACGAGGAAGCCTTCCTATGGTTCCAATCCTTCCATTCCACATGATAAGGGCACCATAAACCCCTTTTATAGAAAGGGCATGGGAAAGGATTCTTCGAAGGGAATCATCTGAAAAGTTACCCCTCACTTCATTACAGATGGCTGTGGCTGCAGCATCCGCTAAGGCAGCATCCACAGCAAATATTGTAACCAGCTCTGCCTCTCCGAAGGTAAAGCCTCCCCCAAGGCTTACAGAGCTCGTTCCAATGCCGAGGGGCATCTCCCAAGGTTGGAGAAGAAAGCCAATTGCATGGGAGACCGGGGGCGGGGCATATACTCCCAAGATTAACGGATGGCTAGAGAGAGCACATACCTCCCCTCCGTTTTCGACGACCTTTATAGAGGCCCTGTAAGGAGCCATAGCTTCGAGGGCAAGATCCGCTAGGGCCCCTGCAACAGCTGCCATAGGACCAACTCCTGCCCTTCTGGCCGCCGCCGCCATTCTTCTTACTACCTCTGGGGCATCCTTCCTCACCTCGATGGGATCAAGGGCCCAGGGGAAACTAGGGTGCCTCTTTATGTAATCTTCGAGTCTAAGGCGGTTGAGGATGATTGAATGAAGGGCTGCCTCCAAGGCATGGGAGGAGTCCGTTTCCAAAAAGATCCTCGACTGCCCTATCGTTTTTACGATCTTCAAGAGTCGCTTAGTCATCCCTACACTTTATGAAGGGTCGGTAGACTTTATTCATTATTCAGGGATTGCCCATCAAATTATAACCTTAACTTGTTAGGAAGGTCGGAAATCCGGACAGGCCCTAAACGAACCATACCGAACCTGAAAGGCCTCAAGTTCCATACCTGATAGAGATGGCCTCATATTTGTAACGATTAATGTATTAATGCAAAAAGCGAAGGCATGGCGGTTTTCTCTTTGAAGGTTTCTTATTTTTTATCGCTCTTAATCAGGGAGTTTGTTGACTATGGAAAAAGCCTCCATGCGTCTCATGGGCACCAATAATTTTATGATTAAGAGCATTTTTTTATTTTATTTTATTTCCTTATTCTATGGCAAGCTCCTTAGCCCTTTTTGTCGCCCTCTCTATGGCATTCATAAAGGCAGCCCTAATTCTTGCCTTCTCAAGTTCATAGAGTCCCTCGACAGTCGTTCCTTGGGGAGTTGCAACTTGGTCTCTAAGCTTCGCCGGATGCTCCTTGGTTTCAAGAACCATTTTAGCCGAACCAAGGGTGGTTTGGGCTGCCATTTGGATAGCCAAATCCTTCGATAGCCCCATCCTCACTCCAGCATCCGCCATAGCCTCGATCACTAAATAAACGTAAGCTGGGCCGCTTCCACTGAGCCCAGTGACGGCATCAAAAAGCCTTTCCTCAACGATCGCCACCCTCCCTACGCTACTAAAGATTTCCTTAGCCAACTCTAGGTCCTCCTGAGAGGCTTGGGAAGAAGCCGTTAAGGCGATCATTCCCTCCCCTACCATACAGGGATTGTTGGGCATAGCCCTTATGATCCTAAGATCTTTCCCTACAATTCCCCTTATGAAACTAATGGAAACTCCCGCTGCAATAGATATAACGAGATGCCTTTCTGTAAGTCTTTCCCTGATGGTTTCTAAGACGGGCTTGACATCCCTTGGCCTAACAGCTACAATGATCACTTCGCTCTTCTCAACAACCTTCGAAGCCTCAGAATGGCACTCGACCCCATAGGCCTTTTCGATGCGTTCTCGCCTTTCGGAAAGAATGTCACAGGCGCATAGATCTTTGGCTGCTATTCTTCCTGAGCGAATAAGGCCCGAAATCAAGGCCTCGCCCATTTTGCCTATGCCTATAATACCTAACCTTTTTCGAGGAATATCCGGATGCATCTTATCACCCACCTTCTGGCCAACTCCTTCGTCTAGGATGTGCTTCTCCATTTTTCTTCCATTGACGGGTAGATTCTGCCCAACCCATGGCCTTCTGCTGAGGAAAGGTCTTTTCATCGGTCCCTCGATATCCGTCTCCCTGCTGCAATGATATCCATGTTGCGGAGATCTCCATCCTCCATCATGCTATCCTTCAGGTATGCATGAGCCGGAGGGATTTTTAGAACTTCATAGCCCTCCCGAAAGGAACTTTTGCCTATCTTGATTGTAAGTGGAATCGAAGGAATCTCAAACAACCATCGCAGGGCTTCTTCAAAGTTCCTTGAGGAGCCTAGCCAATTCACCTCATTCTCTGTTCCAACTATCATACTTGCCTCGCTCTCAATGCCAACTATGGACCCTCTGGCTTCGATGATGTCTAGAGATTTTTGGAGCCTTTCAAGATTTAAAGGCCATCGATTCTCGATTCACCCTTTCCGTCGGATGGTGAAGCCCTTCATCCTTTAGGTTTTTGGCATCGCTCTTAGAATGAGGTCTGCCACTTCTTCATAAGTCTTCGAAGCGGTGTTGATGATGAGGTCGTAGTTATGGGGGTCTAGCCAATTTGTTTTGAAGAACCTTTCCACCATATGCTTCCTTTCATTATCACTTTCCTGAAGGATATCGAAGGCCTCGTTGATAGGAATCCCTCGTCTCTTCGCTATATGGGATGCCCTCACCTCTTCAGGGGCTACTAAGAGGACCCTAAAAACATCCTTTTCCCTTAAGAGCATAAAGGCCGTCCTACCTTCCACTACAATGTTCCCGTTCTCAAGGATTTCGTGGAGTTTGCCCTCAACCATCTTATCCAAGTTTACCTCGCCAGAATGAACGTGCCTTTCAAACTCTTTAAAAGACTCGCTCGGATGAAGCTTCCTGAAGTCTAGGACTAGGCTCCTTACAATCTCGGACGAATTTATACATTTTCTGTTGAGCTTTTGTGATAAGATCTGTCCGACCTCTGTACATCCAGCTCCAAGTTCTCCACAAATTGCAACATGCATTTTAGTTCACCCTTAATCTTTTTTTGGATAAAAAAAGAAAGCATAACTCCTTAATAAGGCTTCTTTTCTCATCGAGTTACATGGGGATGGACTTATCATCCTAGGAGAAGACAACATCCATTCGCCTCCTCAAAAGATGTAATGAAAGGCTAGCGGCTATTCGTGAGAAAGCTGGGGAAGGATGCGAGACCTTCAGAACATTTGACTTTTATCATAAAATGCATCACTTTTGAAAAATATAAAGGACATCCAAAAATTCGTTCAATAACTATCAACGCAGATTCGCGAGTCTTCTGTTAAGGATCTTGTGCTTCTAATTCCATGGTGAAGCATCGAATATGACCATCTGCTAGCCCGCAGAAATAATTTTTCGGATGCCCCTTTTTAACTTATATATTTGCCAATAATAAATATCGCTCTTAATCAGGGAGTTTGTTGGTGGGCATAGGGTTGATTTCTCACCTCGCCTGATCCTATTCTATGCTGGAAGAGCTTCTGAACCTCTTCTCATGCGAGGCATCGGCCGCCAGGCTTCTCAGGGAAGTCCGATGGGCCGGAGGTGTTCGCTGTCCTTACTGCAGGTCTGAGGCAGTCATCCGATGGGCCTGGTACAGGCATGCGTATCA
>Ga0209225_1001015_pt1 | contig 29339 bp, 20 predicted proteins | sample WasSprMetagenome_FD_184732 | JGI IMG/M metagenome (GOLD analysis project Ga0209225, IMG submission 184732) | Sulfidic aquatic microbial communities from Washburn Spring, Yellowstone National Park, USA - WS (SPAdes) (version 3) | ecosystem: Environmental > Aquatic > Thermal springs > Hot (42-90C)... | reverse complement strand
ATTGTTAGTGGTGAGGTTGCCAGCAAGTATTGTGTAAGTTGTTGAAGCTTGAGGGATTAAATAGAGATTGTAGTAAGTGGCAGGAGTAATGTTTGTGGTTGAGGTTCCTGTATATTTGAAGGTTGAGGATTCAGGATCAAGAGTTCCATTAATGAGAAATGGGGTTCCGCCTCCTGATAATATCCATTCTGTTGAAGAAGCTCTCAAGGTTTGATTTGCAGAAATTGTTAACACTCCTTTAATTTCTACATTTCCAGATCCTATTTTTTGAGTTGTCTGGACCCCAGAGCCATCTCCAAAAGTTAAATTGTAGAAAATCCAGTTGCTGTTTGAACCAAAATTTTCTCCATCTACCATCACCGTTTCTCCTGTCATTTCAATTTGACCATCTCCTGTTAAACTTCCGTAAACATTTATGTTCTTTGCTCCTTGAATTTTTTGATAAGCATTCACTACCAAGTTATTTGTGACATTGATTGAATTTGTTGAAACGAAATTTATTGTGGCTTGAGGAGTTTGACCGTCACCAAAAGTTAAATTGTAAAAAGTCCAGTTTGTCGCTCCGCCAAAATTAACACTGCCATCGACCAAAAATTCTCCCTCAGAAAGATTTATTTGGCCGTCCCCCTCAACATTCCCAAAAACTTTAAAGTTCTTTGAACCTGAAAGAATTTCACCTGAAGCTATGGTAAAGTTTCCGTTAACTCTAACTTCTCCAGTACCAGTAGCTGAAATTTGCCCGCTTCCTGTTCCATCACCAAAAGTCAAATGATAAAATGTCCAGTTTGAAGCCCCGCCAAAATTTCCGGTTCCGTCTACCAAGAAAGTTCCGCCTGTCAAATTAATCTCTCCGTTCCCGGTCACATTTCCTCCAAAAACTGAAATGTCTTGATCACCAGTTAAAGTTCCTGCCAAAATTGATAAATTCCCATCTAAAATCCCAGCGCTCAAAAATTGCCAAGAACCATCACTACCATTGAAAGTTAAATTTTCAAAATGAAAAGAGCCGTTGTTAATGGTAAAACTAGAACTGGTGGCAGTGAAAACAACAGTTTGTCCTGAAGTTTTCAAAAAGCTTCCATAATTTATCCAATCTCCACCGCAAGAAATTGTGTAATTTTCTGCATTCAAAGTTGCTCCAGATGAAATTTTAATGTCGCCTCCAACTTGAGAACTTAAAGCTCCTGGCAAAGTAGTTACATTTCCTTCTGGTTTAAAGGTGCTATTTGGGAAAATAAACAATCTTTGGTCAGGATCCAATGTCAAATTACCAGAAGAAACTTGATAAGTAATATTTGAATCTTTGCTTTTGTCAAACTTTGCCAAATCTGAATTTTTAATTGGAATGGCATCGTGATGCCTTAAAAGCAACCTGTTTTGGTAAATGTCCAAATCAGTAATGTTTCCTGTTCCTGGATAGTGAGTGACTGTTACTCCTTTGTAATTTGGATCGTCCAAAAAGGCAAAAATTGTATCCCCTGCAGAAGGGCTTTCGATGGTAAAAGAGAAAGAGCCATCAGTGCTCGAAGCTACAGTTGAAGTTACAAAGTTTTCATTAACTGCAATAGAAACAGTTGGAGTTGCGTGCAAAACATTTTCGCCTTCGTCCATATAAATTATTCCTGAAATTGTAATCGGTGGTGGGGCAGAATCGTAAACTACTAAAACTTCTTTTAAAATTGGGGTTTGAGTGTGATTTTCGCAAGAATGCAATGTTGCCCTCCATTGTTTGTATCTTCCAACTGGCAAAGAAGAAGTCACCGGACTGTTTTGAGTTCCCAAATCAATCCAACTTGGCGTTAAAGAATCTTTAGAAAAAAGAGAATTCGATGCCCTAACTTCAAAAGTGATGTCGCAAGTTGAGGTAATTTCTTCCATCCAGCTCAATTTAATGAAGGCCGCTTTGTCATAGGTAGTGTCAAAAACTTGAGAAGCAATTTTGCCTGTGTCAGGATACATTGCTGAAAGATAGGTTGTTTGTTGGGAAAATAAAGTTCCAGATTGGCCATCTTGAGCAGCCGGACTGCCACCACTTGCTCCACCGTTCGTTCCGCCAGAATATAAATAAGTGGCTGTTTCTTGGTCAATGCTTTCATAGAAAATTTTAATTCTTCCACCGCCTCCGCCACCTCCTGCTCCTCCTCTTGTTGATCCTGGAGACATTGCTCCACCGTTTCCACCCCTTACATCCAAAGTTCCGGTAATAATTACATTCTTTCCTTTAATCACAATCGTTCCTCCTGAACCTCCACCACCCCCTCCAGTACCATTTGTATCCCCTAAAATTCCTGCCTCACCGTTTTGCCCTTTCATCGTCACAGTTCCAGCAATTTCTATTGTCTCAGCATCGAGCAACACCGCTCCACCTCCTGCTCCTCCTGCTCCACCATAACCTGTAGTACCTGACCTACAAGAATCACCTCCCGCACCTCCACCAGAACCCAAATATAAACTCTCATCCGTAGAACTTCCATAAGTTGAACCTCCGATACCTTCTTGAAAATCTCTTGGACCTTGAACTGCAGCTCCTCCACCATTTCCACCAGCTCCTCCATAACCCCCACCTCCACCACCAGGACCGTTATCGTTTACTGTTGCATAACCACCAGTTCCTGCTCCAGGGCCTGATCCGTTTTGTTGAACACCGCAGCCATCCGCTCTCGGTGCCCCTGAATATCCTTTTCCATCTCCATCGATTCTTGAAGTTGAATCAACGTAAATTGAAATTGCATGGATTTTTAAAACTTCAGTCGACGAGGTGTACAAAACAGCGCCGTTTGTCAATCTTACGTTGCAATAATATTTTTCACCAGAAATTGTGGTAGTGGCTCCGTTTAAAATCAAATCTCCATCAGGACAAACTTTTGACAAAACAACCTCTCCAGTTTCTGTTGTCGTCACATTCTCTAAAACTCCTTGATCGAATTCATTCTTTTTTGTTTGAATCCAACCTCCTCTAGTTCCAGTGGTCAATTTTGGATAGTTTGTATAACCATTTAAAGGAGTTCCGTTGGCTTTAACAATTCTAAAGCAAAAGGTAGTGTTTGGAGGGGCTCCGTAGTTTAAAATGACAAAATCGAACTCCCCTCTTTGTCCTTGCGAAACTTGATTTGGATTTGCCACTGTCGGATTTTCTTCTTCGTAAGACAAACCAACGTTTGAATTTGATAAGGTGGTAGTAGTAATCGTCGCCCCGTCTGAAACCGAAGGATTATCATATCCTCTAAAGAAAGCGCCATCTCCAGAACCTGAAATGGAATCAACGTCCATCCAATCTGTAATTTGCGAGCAATTCGTTCCTTGACCGTATTGAAGTTTAAATTGAGTAGAGGAAGATTGTAAAGTTCCTTGCTGAACTAAAATATTAACCCTCAATCTCAAAACATCATCAATTTTTACTTCAAAAATTGGCGAATTTTCACCTGCTTTTGGATTTCCTGGTTGAATATTATCTTGGTTTTCAAACCACCTGAATGTATCTTGGATCAAAGTAGAACCTATTAAAGTAGTGGTTCCTGGAATTTCTACTGGCATTGAAGGACTAGCTAAACCTGAATCCAAAACAACATCGGTAACTGGGTTTGAAATTTCAATATCCAAATTTTCTCCTTCATTTGCGCTCGAATTAACATCCAAAACTAAATAGGCACATAAAGTAGAAGTGGGAGAAATTGAAACTGAACCTTCAAAAACGGCTTGACTGGTGCTGGAAAAATTGGTTGTCGTCCCGAACTGAAACTCGCTACCCGAATAGCTTTCGCTTTCACAATCGTAAGGATAAGTTGTGTCCAAATCATAAAACAATTTAACATTACTCAGATCATTCTGAACATCTACCGTTCCGGTAGCGCTGACAATAATTTTGGTGACAGTAATACTTGAGCTTGAAGTTGCCGAGATGACAAACTTCCCTCCAACATATTGATTAGTGCTTGGAATGAAAAGATTGGTAACTTGATTTCCTTGCGAACCTACTGTTGCTTTAGGAGTTCGAGAAATGACTACAGGATAATTCAAATAGTTGATCGGTAGCCCTTCGAGATTTACCACTCTAAAACAATAGGCAGTATCATTCTCTCCTCCATAATTTTGAATTACCCAATCCCACTCACCTCTTTGACTCACTTCTATTCCATAAAGGTTTTTAACTGAAGGATTTGATTCTTCATAAGATTCAGGAACATTAGAATCAGAAAGTAAAAGTGGCAAACTGGTCGTTGCGCCGTCGATTGCTTCTGAACTGGTGTTGTTATAACCTCGCCAAATGGTAGTAGAACCAATATCTCCAACATCTACCCAAGAAGGAACACTCGCACAATCTCCAGTTGAGGTTGCGTATTGAAGTTTGAAAGTTAAAGAAGAAGTAGAAACTGGAAAATCCTCCACTCTTAAATTCATCCTTAATCTTAAGGGTTCGCCCAAAACAGCATTAGTCGCGGTTGCATTTTCATTTGCCATTGGACTACCTGGCGTTAATGAATTTTTATTCCAGAAAAATCTCCAGGTATTTTGATAAAGTGTTGGTTGGGAGTAGCTAAAGTTTTCGATTCTGCTATTGTAGGTTGAGGTTCCCCAGAAAAAAGTTCCTTGAGTAAAATCTGGCCTACGTCCAGTTTCGTATTTTGTGTAGTAATAAACTGTCCAGGTTGTCCCATTTAATTGTCCAGCTAACAACCTTTCAGTGATAAATATTGGAGGGTTATCTCCTAAACTCCAATCTGAGGCACCGATTTTCATATAAACCCTTACTACAATAGCATCCGTTACTTCGAGCGTCGTTGTTGGAACTACCCAAGTCGCAGACTGAATTCCTTCACCGTTAGCGTTTCTCGAAACTTGAGCCACTGGAGTTCCAGAGGTAATTTCAGTTTCGTTACCAGCGCTATCTCTTTTCCAAACTCTTATCCCCCAATAAACAGTAAGATTACGAGTACTTACTTGAAAAACGCTAGAAGTGGCAATGGTTGATTGAGTAGTAGATAGATTGTAGGCAAGCAATTGATTAGTCGAATGTTGATCGCTCCTCATGTATCTGGTTTCAATGGCATCTGCTGCAATTTGCCATTGCCTTGTTTCAGAAAAAATCGAAGAATTATTTTGATAAAGTTCAGTTGGTCCTAAAAGATAAAGATAGGGAGAAATGTTTGGCGCGTTGAAAGTAAAATTAAATTCATAATCTTTTCTTTTTTCTAAATTCACTTTCCAAACAATTTCTTTTTCTTTTACTTGGCAACCTGAACAATTAACAATGGCAAAAGATTGGGGTATTTTTTCTTTAATTTCTCCATCAAAATCTTCGTTTGCTTTAATTTTTATTTTCATTTGATAATCTGCTGGCGGATAAATTCTCGTTGGCCCAATTCTTTCAATCTCAAAAGGAACAAAATCTCTCGCTTCAAAAGAATCATAAATCTCAAAAGTTCCCTCTTTTGTTTTTGCAGTCAATTTTATTTGATACTGACCTGTTTCTGAAAGATCATAGAAAGCAAAATAATCTGGTTTATCCGTGACATTATCAGGTCCGCATTCACCGCTTTTTTCAATTTTCCCGTAAAAGAGTTCTTGCGCTTTCACTTCTGAAATTCCAAAAAACTTTTTAATTTTTTCAAGAAAACTTGATGGCTGATTTTCTATATTTTCTTTTTGCGTGTTGGGATTTTCTAAATTTGGAGGTTCAGTGTTTTGCTCTTGGTTTTCTTGATTCAAAATTTCATTTCCCGTTGTCGCCTCCTCGCTCGTTGCTTTTTCTTGATTTATTTTCTCTTGAGTGGAAGTTTCTTCTGTTGGTGTTGCATTTTCAGCAGTTGAGGTTGTTATCTCAGTAGTCGTTGTTTCTTTAATTGGAATTGTTTCTTCAGTAGTTGTAGTTATTTCTTCTGTCGTTGTTGTAATTTCTTTGCTCGTTGTTGCCTCTTCAATCGTTGAAGTTGCTATTTCCTCTGTAGTGGTAGCAATTTGAATTTCCTCAGTAGTGAAAATTGTTTTCTTTCCGCTTGGCGTTGTAATTTCCAAGGTCAAATTTGCATCGCAAACAGTGTGTCCTAATGTATCCAAAACCGCCATTTGAAAGAATACCTTTTCTCCTGGCAAATAAATCGACTTGTTTGTGTTGATTGCCAAAACTCCCCAAGTAAACTCTGGCTCAAAATGATAACTTTTTCCATCTTTTTCAAAATCGATCGTAACCTTGTATCTTCCTGGCCTGAAATTTTCCGGTTTAAAAATAGTAATTGCTGTCGGTGAGTGGGTTTCAGTTTTAAAATCTTTTCCTTTTTCTAAATGGTGTTGTTTTTTTTCTGGGTCAAAAAGAGTTGTGCTAACTTCTAATTCTGATTCGCCTTTAAATAATTTGTTAATTTTATTGAATGTTCTCTTTAAAATGTTTTCTTTTCTTTTGTCTAAAATTACAAAAGTTGGGTTTTCGTTCGCTTGCCAATCTTTTTTGGGAATCATTATTTCAAAATCTTTTTCTTGGCTCTTTGAGTAATAGTCCATTTCCAACCAAACAGAATCAATAAAAACCTGGACTTCGTTTTCTTTTCCAAAATAAGTAAACCTTACTTTGAAATTTTTTAAATCTTCTGGGTTTTCGAAAACTGGCAAACCAAACAACAAATACCCTCCGTTTATCTCGTTTGAAATTTCTTTGTCGAGTTCAATTTCAGTTAATTTTTGCCAAGAACTTTGAAAAAAATATTCAATTAAAAGATGGGCATTGTTTTCGCAAATCAACGGTCGAGCAGCCAAAGCTATTCTCAATTGAACATTAGAAATTTTCTCTTCAATGAAATCAGGAGGAATTTCAAAGTTCGATACTTCAAAAGTGCGCGCCTTTTGAGAAGGTTCATTTTCTTGAGGAACCAAAATCTCTTTTTCAATTGTAACTTCTCCATTTTTTGGTTCTTCTTTTTCTTTGATTGTTGTTGTCCCTTGAGTTGTTGAAGCGATCGTTGTTGCTACCTCCTTCGTAACCTTCTCCTCGCTCGTTGGCTCCTCAACAACTCTTGGAGTGGTCGATGTCAAACCTTCTATTTGAACGCCTTCGTTTTTTTCTTCTTTAGTTTGGGCTTTCACAAGATTGAAACTAAAAAGTTTTTTTAAATTTTTCAAAAATCCGCCTTTTTCTTCTTTTCCTGAATTCTGATCGCAATTTAAATTTTTAATTTTTTCTTGGCCCAACTCAAACAAAAACGCAGAATTTTCTTTTGAAAAATTTTCAAAAGATGAATTCTCTTTTGTTTCTTGAGTTAAAACGTTTTTTAAATTGAACCAATCGCCAGAAACTGAGCCTGGAACGATTTTAATTTCTTCTTGGGCTTTGACCCAAGGTTTATTTACCCGAGAAAAGTAAAGCCCGCTTAGAATTAATGCAATTAAAAAAACTAAACTTGCGTATTTTAAAAAAGAAAAAGAAAATTTTTGAAAATCGAAAACACTTTCTTTTTTTTCATTATATTTTTCTATTTCTTCTTTTTTTACCAACCACTTCCATCCTATATCTTTTTTCTTTCCTTTTATCTTTCCTTTTCTGATTAAATAACCAATGTAATCTTTAGCGTATCCTGAAATTTTTGATGCTTCTTTAAGCGAAAGATATTTTTTTCTTAAAAGAGAAGAGTTAAACGAAATTATCTTTTTTCTTTTTTCACAATATTCAAGAAAGCTTTTGGTTTCTACAAACCAAGCTGATTTCGTTTTAACTTTTTTCCCTTTGATTCTTCTTTTCCTCAAAAGCCATCCAATGTAATCAGGAGCATAGTTAACTTTTGGTGCAATTTCTTTTAGTGAATAAAAATTTTTTTTGGATATAGGAAAAATTAACCACATTTTTTTATCTCGAGTATCGAGATTAATTGTTATTTTATTTTATCAAACTAAAACCTTTTGTCAAATGTGGAAAACCTCTAACTCTTATCCAAACACTTTCAAAAAATACCTTCTCTTTATTTGTACTTTTGAAACATTTTTAAAAAATTAAAATCTATTGAAAAAATCAAAATCTAAAATTTAAAAAGCTGGTAAATTTTATATTTTTCATTCCTCAAATAAAGATGTAGACATCAAATTTCCAAAAATCAAAAAATCGCAACAAGCGAAAAATTTGAATTATCAATGTTTTATAATGATTTTATAATATATTTTTATAATAAAGGTATATAAAGATTGATAAATCTCGATTTACTTTCGCATCTTACAGTGGTTAGGATAAAAATTTGACCGCAGAATCATTCTTCTTTTAAAATCTAAAATCTGAAAAAAACCATTCCTAGTGGATTACAATTAAGATGATTCTAAATACTTTGTGAATGATTGTGGATGGTTAGTAATTTCTGGGAAGCTCACTAAGCAGTCTAAAATTAAGGTTTGAAAAAAAACCAAAATTTTGCAAACTAGTATAACCTAAAAGATTTTAATTTCTCGTAAGGAATCTTACTTTTTTAATTTTATATAAGGGAATTTTTACTAAATTGTAAACTTTTTGCCACAAAAGCTTTCCCAATTTAATGAAATCTAACTCCGGTTTAACTTTTTTTCAAATCCGGTTTCTTTTCTTCTCTTTACTATTAAACAACAATATCTTTTTGGTGGTTTTGAGACGGAAAGACTTAAATTCTCCAAAAGAACCTTTCTGGCAAATTTTGTTTCGGTCTCCTTAATTTTAGAACAGCTTCTTTATCTTTAATTCCCGACGTTTTTTATCTTCCTAAAAGCCTCAACCTTGTTTATACAAAAGTGTTCAAGCTAAGAGAGATAAAAAACTTGACAAAAAATTTAGCAAAAAATAAAATTAAGAATATTTAAGAATAATATGAAAGAGTTCATTTTAGATCTTAGAAAATTACTTAGTAAAAAAGGAAGTAATAAAAAATATTTAACGGTGAAGGAAGTGGCTAAAATTTTTGGAGTAACTCCTTTAACTGTAAGAAACTGGGATAAATCAGGTAAATTAAAAGCCTTACGTCATCCAATTAATAATTATCGAATTTACAAACTTGAGGACGTCGAGAATTTTTTGAAAAAACTCAACAGAAAAAAAATCGAAATTAAAGAAGGGTAAAAATTCGGTACATTCAGTCCTTAAGCGCAACATCTTGAGTTTTTTTTTATTTTCACTTACGATACCAAAATCTCTTAAGGTTTTGAATTGATTGTTTTCTATCATTACTTCCAAAGGTGTTTTATATCCTAAACTTTTTCTTAGTCTATTGTTAAGTTTTGTCTCAATTTCTTTGATATAGTCTTCACTATATTTTGAAATATCACTACCCTTGGGAATATATTGTCTAATTAACTTATTGATATTTTCAACTCCGCCCTTTTCCCAGGCGTGGTAGGGATGGCAAAAGAATATCGGAGCGCCTAATAATTCTGATAATTCCTGATGCTTTCTAAAAGAGATATCATTATCTATAGTCAAGGAATTAAAACAGATAAACCCTCCAGTCATTTCTTTAATGTATTGATTAATGAGATCACAACTCCGGCTCAGGAGTTTTTTGATTACTACATACATTGCTTTTTTCTCATAAAGAACAATTAAAACCCCTTTACCCGATTTACCAGAAACAATCAGATCTCCTTCCCAATCGCCAAATCTTTCTCTTTTTAAGATAATTTCGGGTCTTTGGTCAATAAAAGTGCGGTTTTTTAATTTTGTTCGTTTTTCTCTTTTCCTTCTCTTCTTTTTTCTTTTATACCTTAAATACCTTTCTAAATTCCTTCCATAGACACTATAGATAAATTTGTAAATTACTCTGTGGCTGGCATAAGGATAATGAGTGTCAACACTTTTCAACCTTCCTGCTATTTGTTCTGGAGATCAGTCTTCCTTAAGTTTCTCTTCAATATAGCTTCTCAATTGATTATCTTCTACTATCTTCATTCCTTGATATTTGGAATATTTCCTTTTCACATAAGCCTTGTGATTGGCTTTATGAGGATCGTATTCCCCATTGACACTATTTTCTTTTATTTCTCTTGAAATAGTGTTTGGGCTTCTTTTCAGTACCTTGGCAATATCTTTATATGAATAACCTTTATTAAGCAGAATGGCTATTTCTAGTCGTTCTGCTTTTTTAATATGATGATATTTTTGTTTTTTCATATGGCGATATTATACATCGCCAAGTGTCCTACTTCAAAGGTTAATTTAGGTCCAACAAAAAACTAACAAAAATATCAGTAGGAATCGGCTTATTTTTGAAAATTTATTTATCCAGATTTTAGCTCTTGACATAGATTTTTGGTTTGCTATTATTATGGTAGTGATTTCACCCCGAATTTATTTCGGGGTTTTTTATTTCAGATATTGAATTTTATCTTTAATTTCTTCAAAAAATAAATGATAAGATCTCCGAATTTCCCAACAAACATTGTATTCAAAACAAACAAAAATGAATCCCTTTTGATGAGAAAGGACATCATTTCTTAAACCGATAAAATCGCTATCGCTACTTGCCAAGAGAACTAAATCAATTTGATTTAAATTTCTTATTACATCGCGAGTAATTTCAACATTAAAGTTGCATTTGTAAATAAAATCTTTTTTCTGACTGTCTAAATATATCTTCTTGAGAGGTTTGGTGATAACTTTAAAGCTTTCTTTTTCTAGTCTGTTTTTAATTAGAATATTTTTTTCGTAAGCCGCTTTTTTGATAGGCATACCCATATAATAATTGGCAATTTTAACCTCATAAAAATTTCTAAAAAACTCTAAAACTTTTTACCAATGAATATGCCAACCTAATTTTTTTTGAGAATAAAATAAATTTACTTCGTCAACAAAAATCCCTGCTTTCTTCCCCTTAAATTTTTCCAAGATTTTTAAATATTTTGAATTCATAAATTCATTATATCAAACTTCTGGCGGAATCGCCGGATTTTGTTTACCCCGTAGGAAGCCAAAGGCTTTCCTTCGGGGCCAAATCCTCAACCAGCCATAAAAAATCCAACCGGTGATTATTAAAAATATAATTGTAATTTTTATAAACTTTTTCATAAGAAGAATTGCTGAAGATCATCTTTTGTAAGCAAACGCCTTATGTCAGAATGAGTTATTAATCCGTAAGATGGTTTGTGGCTGAAGCCGATGTACTCAATTTTCTTTTTCATTTCACGCGCTTTAGCCAATGCCGGAATTAAATCGGTATCAGAACTTACTAAAATTGCGGTGTCATATAAATTTTCATAAGCACCAATTAACAAATCAACAGCAATTTGAACATCAACTCCTTTTTCATGATAACCATCGGCTTTTAACATATGACCAAATTTAATAGTCCAGCCGCTTTTTTGAAGTTTGCTAGTTAATTTTCTCTGCCCTATCATTAATTCTTTACTTTTGGGATTATTCGGTTCTTCCCGTATAGCGCCGATATAATAATTTTTAGAAATTAAAATTCTTTGACCAATAAGAAATTGGCTAAATTTTTCATAATTAAAAGATAATAAATTTGTTAACTTGAGCTCTTTAAGCGGTGATAAAAATTATTGCCGTCAATTAATATAAATACTCGTTCTTTGTTCATCTTATAAAGATTTTACAATTTTCAAATCAAAAATAAAACCCCGCACGGTCCAAAGACGGCGCGGGGGGTTAACTATTATAAGGTTAGCAAAAACCAAAACGCCTGTCAAGAGCGCTGTTGTGGATAACGCGACCTGAATCCGCGGCGGAATCGCCGGCTTTTACTAAATCCCTGTCCGCCAAACATTTTCATAAATGGGCAAATAACCAAAAATCCAACAAAAAACGCAACGAAAGTTTTTAAAAAATTTATTAAAATTCGTACCAACCAGATTATTCAATCTCATTTTAGCAAAATCTTAGAATGATTTTTTTAACAAGGTCAGCCACAAAAATAAAAAAGACAAAGTCAAACAAAATTAAAAACAAAAGAGTAGAAAAGGGCAAAGGGAAAAACCCGAAAAGATGAGAAAAAGGAGGATAAATGGAAAAGCAAAAGAGTAATGTGGCAAAAACTATCGTAAAGTGCATCCAGTTTGAAGGTTTTGATTTGAAAAACCAATCGTCCGTTCTGATTGAGTAAAAAATTGAAATTCCGGTCAAAGTGGCTGCAGAAAAAATGATCGTTCTTAAAAATTCTGGCGAAGAATTTTTAAAAATTAAATAAGGAAATACAATAAAGAAAGCTGAAACAAGGCCCAAACCAATCAAAAGTAAAAACAACTCTTTGGTTTTATATTTTGCAGGTCTCTTGATTTCAGAAGCTAACACTTTGTCTGTGGGAATGGCAAAAAGAGGGAAATCTGTTAAGAAATCAGTAAGCAAAATTTGCAAAGGCGTTAAAGGTAAAAAAGGCAAAAAGAAAGCTAAAAATCCTATGGTGAAAAAGTTTCCAAAATTGTCTGACATTGTATGTCTTAAAAATTTAATTATGTTAAAGAAAGCTTCTCTTCCAAAAGCAATTCCATCTATGATCACTTTCAAATCTTTTTTTAGCAAAATAATGTCAGCTACATCTTTTGCTGCATCTTGAGCAGTATCCACTACTAAACCTACGTTAGCTACTTTTATTGTAGGCAAATCGTTTATCCCCTCTCCTAAATAGCCAACCTGATGCTTTTTTTGTAAGGTCTTTACGATTTTGTATTTTGTTTCAGGAGAAACTCTGGCAAAAACTTTTCCCTCTTCTATCACTCTTTCAAAATCTTTTTCTTCCATTTGAAGCAATTCTTTTTCAGTAAAAACTTTTTCATTTTCTTTTATTAAACCAGCTTCTTGGGCTACTCTTTTTGCTACTTCAGGATGATCCCCTGTTAAAATTTTAACTTCAACCCCCAAATTCTTTGCCAAATTTAAAGCCTCTTTTGCGCTCTCTTTTAAAGCATCCCTGAAAATTGCAATTCCTAAAAATTCAAAATCGTTAAATTTTTTCCCTTTTTCGATAAATTCTTCTTTTTCAATTTCTTTTTTTGCTAGACCATAAACTCTAAAACCTTCTTTGAACCATTTTTCAATTTCTTTTTCCCACTCTTTTTTGTTTTGACAATATTCCAATAAATATTCTGGGGCCCCGCTAACTATCAAAAATTTTTTTCCTTCTTTAGTTTCCAAAATTGCTTGAGAAATTCTCAAAGAAGGATCAAAAAGCTTTCTGTTTAAAAGTTTAATTTCTTTTAGCTCTTTTTTAACATCTTCTTTTAATTCCTTCATTATTGCTTTAGAAAAATCAGAAAGATATTTTTGAGAAACACCAAAACTCAAAGAAACAATAAACTCTAAAAATTCTTTTTCATCTTTTGCTAAAATCTTTTCCAATTTCAATTCGTTAGTAGTTAAAGTTCCGGTTTTATCTGTACAAAAAACATCGATTACCCCTAAATCTTCAATGGCGCTGATTCTTTTTACCACTACATCTTTTCTCACAAACCTTTTTGAATAAACAGTTAAAGTATAAACTGAAATTGGAGGGAAAAGCTCTGGTAAAATGGAAATTCCCAAAATTAGAGAGAAAGCTAAAATTTCTTTGATCTCGATTTTCTTTACTAAAAAGTTAAAAGAAAAAACAAACGCGACAAAAACTAAAACTAAAATTGCCAGTCTTAAAGTAAACCTTTCTAACTCCCTTTGGTAAGCAGATTTTTTCAAAATTTTTGCAGTAGTTTCTCCTATCTTTCCAAACCTCATTTCTTTTCCTGTTTTTTCAATCAAAATTTCAGCTTCACCTTCTACAACTTGAGTTCCTCCGAAAACTTCATCTCCCACATTTTTTTGAACTGGCCTTGACTCCCCTGTTAAAATTTGTTCATCAACAAAAAAATTCAAACAATTTATAACTTTTCCGTCTGCAGGAACTAACTCACCTTTACTCAAATAAATCAAATCTCCTGGAACCAAAAACTCAGCAGAAATTATTTTTTTCTTTTTGTCTCTAAAAACGACAACTTTTTTTGTTAAATACTTTCTTAAGTTTTTAGAGAGATGATGAAAGTTCAGTTCAGAAAATAAACTCAAAAAAATTGCGATCAACAAAAAAATTAAAATTAAAAAAGATTCGATTTTTTTTCCTCCACCAAAAAAAGAAATTAAAAAAACCAAAAACAAAAGAATGTTAAAGTAGTTTAAAACTTCTTCCCTCAAAAACCTCAACCAATCGAATTTTAATTCCCGCCAAAAAAGGTTTGGTCCAAATTTTTCTAATCTTTCTTTGGCTTCTTTTTCTGTTAGTCCAAAAGGTATTTCCATTTTAATTTATTGTATCAAAGCTAAAATTGAAAGAAAATTGATTTTTTGTTAAATTAATCTAATGCAAATTTATCCTTTTTCAAAAATTGAAAAAAGGTGGCAAAAATTTTGGGAAAAAGAAAAAGTTTTTAAAACCAAAGATAACTCAAAAAAACCAAAATTTTATTGTTTGGACATGTTTCCCTATCCTTCTGCAGAAGGGTTACACGTGGGACATTTTAGGGGTTACACCTTTTCTGATGTCATCGCAAAAAAAAGGAAAATGGAAGGTTATGAAGTTTTGCATCCAATGGGTTTTGATGCTTTTGGTCTTCCTGCAGAAAATTTTGCTATAAAAACCGGAATTCATCCTCAAATTACTACAAAAAGAGCGATAAAAAAAATCAGAGAAGAATTAAAAAGAGCGGGCTTGGGTTATGATTGGGAAAGAGAAATAATTACCTCAGAATCTCAATATTACAAATTCACTCAGTGGATGTTTTTGGTTCTTTATAAAACAGGTTTAGCTTATAAAAAACTATCTCCAGTAAATTTTTGTCCTTCTTGTAAAACGGTTTTGGCAAGAGAGCAAGTAATAGATGGTAAATGCGAAAGATGTAAGAGCGAAGTTGAAAAAAGGGAAATGGAACAATGGTTTTTTAAGATTACATCCTACGCTGAAAGATTGCTCAAAGATTTAGAAAAAATAGATTGGCCAGAAAACATAAAAACAATGCAAAGAAATTGGATTGGAAAATCAGAGGGGACAGAAGTTGATTTTGAAATTTTTAATGAGAATTTAAAAATTAAAATTTTTACCACAAGAATAGATACTATTTTTGGATGCACTTTTTTGGTTTTGGCGCCAGAAAACCCAATTTTAGAAAAGCTCAAAAATAAAATCGAAAACTGGAAACAAGTAGAAGCTTATATTAAAGAAGCGAAACGAAAAACAGAAATTGAAAGGTTGGCAGAAGACAGAGAGAAAACTGGAATCAAACTTTTGGGAATTGAAGCCAAAAATCCATTAACAGAAAAAAGAATTCCGGTTTTTGTAGGCGATTATGTCTTGGGAGAATATGGCACTGGAGCGGTAATGGGAGTGCCAGCCCACGACCAAAGAGATTTTGTTTTTGCTAAAGAACACAATCTTGAAATTTTGTGGGTAATCAAAGGAAAAGAAGAAATTAATTATGAAAGAGCTTTTGAAGAAGATGGAGTGTTAATTAACAGCGGTCCTTTTTCAGGATTAGAAAGTAAAAAGGCCAGAGAAGAAATTACAAAGTATTTGGAAAGAAAAAAATTGGGTAAAAAAGCAGTCTATTACAAACTTAGAGATTGGTGTATTTCAAGACAAAGATATTGGGGGGCCCCTATTCCTATCGTTTATTGTGAAAATTGTGGTATTGTTCCCGTCCCAGAAAAAGACCTTCCGGTATTATTACCAAAAATTAAAGATTTCTTGCCCACTGGCGAAGGAAAAAGTCCTTTGGCAAAAGTTAAAAGCTTTGTAGAAACTAAATGTCCAAAATGTAAAGGAAGGGCGAAAAGAGAAACAGACACCATGGATACTTTCGTTTGTTCTTCTTGGTACTTTTTAAGGTATGTTGACCCCAAAAATAAAAAAGTTTTTGCTAATAAAAAGAAAGTTAAAAAATTTTTACCGGTTGACCTTTATGTTGGAGGAGCAGAACATGCGGTCATGCATTTATTATATGCCAGGTTTTTTACAAAAGTTTTGAAAGATTTAGGATATTTAGATTTTGATGAACCTTTTTTGAAGCTTTTTAATCAAGGAACGATTTATTACAAAGGAGCAAAAATGTCGAAATCAAAAGGAAACGTGGTTACACCAGAATACATTTTTGAGAAATACGGAGCGGATACTTTAAGAATGTATGAAATGTTTATGGGTCCTCCAGACCAAGCTATTGAATGGTCAGACAAAGATATTTTGGGTGTTTTTAGGTTTTTGAATAAGGTTTGGAATTTAGCAAAAAGAGTTTCCAAAAAGAAAATAGAAAATTCAAATTTAGAAAAATGGTGGCATAAAACCTTAAAGAAAGTGGAAGAGGATGTTGAGAATTTTAAATTTAACACTGCAATTTCAAGTTTAATGATCTTTTGTAACTTTTTGGAAAAAGAAAAGGAAATCCCAAAAGATGTTTTTGTTGATTTTATAAAAGTTTTAGCAATTTTTGCTCCGCATTTGAGCGAAGAATTATATCATAGATTGACGAATAAAAAAAATTCGGTCTTCTTTGAAAAATTCCCAAAACCAGACCCCAAAAAAATTTTAGAAGAAAAAATTGTGTTTTTGCTCCAAGTTAACGGAAAAGTAAGAGATAAAATAGAAGTTGAAAAAGGAATTTCAAAAGAAAAAGCAGAAAGTTTGGCTTTACAATCTAAAAAAGTAAAAAAATTTTTAGAAGGGAAAAAAATTGAAAAGGTCGTTTTTGTTGAAGATAAATTAATAAATTTTGTGATAAAATAAAATTATGGCAATTGAAATTAAAAGAAAACCAAAAGAGAGTGTCGCCAGTTTAATAAGAAGGTTTAATTTAGCAGTAATAAAAAGCGGCGTTTTACTTGAGGCAAGAAAAAGGATGTACAAAGATAGGAATTTATCTCCCAGAAAAAAATGGGAAAAGGCTTTGTATAGATTGAAAAAATCTCAAGAATACGAAAAGTTGAAAAAATGGGGGAAAATTTAAAGGAAGAAATTGAAAAAGATTTTTTGTCCGCTTTAAAGGAAAAAAATTTAGAAAAAGTGAATGTTTTGAGATTGCTAAAGAATGAAATTCACAAAAAAGAAATTGATAAAAAGGGAAATTTAACTGACGAAGAAATTCGAGAGATTATTTTAAAAGAAATTAAAAAAAGAAAAGAAGCAATCTCTCTTTATGAGAAAGGAGAAAGGCAAGATTTGGCAGAAAAAGAAAAAAAAGAGATTGAAATTTTGAAAAAATACTTGCCGGAAATGTTAACAGAAGAAGAAATTGAAAAAATGGCAAAAGAAGTGATTAAAAAATTGAAAGTAAAAGATGTAAAAGAAATGGGAAAAGTAATGGGAGAATTAATGAAGAAATTAAAAGGGAAGGCGGACGGAGAGGTAATAGCCAAAATTGTAAAAAAATTAATTTCTTAAAGTTTTGATTACAATTTTTTTTATTTTTATGAGGAAAGAAATTTTTGGGGCTTTGGATTTGGGAAGCTCTAAAATAAAAGCAGTCGTTGTCAGAGAAGATAAAGAGTCTTTTGAATTGATAGAAAAAATTGAAAAAGATTCGGAAGGAATAAAAAGAGGAAAAGTAGTCGAACCTGAAAAATTAGCAAAGGTTTTAAAATGGATCACAAGGGAAATGACAAAGGTTCCTCCTTTTTTTGTAAATTTGAGCGGAGAATACCTTTCGGCAGTTTCTTCTAAAGGAATTATCAATATTTCAAGGGCAGATCAAATAGTAAGCGAAGAGGATATAAAACGAGCTCTAAAATCTGCAGAAGCCCAAAAATTTTCTTTTCATAAAGAAGTTTTAGATATTATCCCTCAATATTACGTTTTAGATAATGAAATTAAAACTGAAAATCCTTTGGGAATGAAAGGGTTTAAAATGGAACTTCAGGCTCTTTTAATTTTAGGAATTAAACCTTATTTTGAAAATCTCCAAAAAAGCTTGAAAATGGCAAACGTTGAAGTTTTAGACTTTATTCCAAGCCCGATTGCACTTTCTTTTTCTGTGTTGAAAGAAAAAGAAAAAGAAAAAGGAGTGTGCGTTTTAAACATTGGAGCAGAAACCATAGAAGTTTCTATTTTTAAAGATGGTTTTTTAAAAAATTTTTTTGTTTTGCCCTTGGGTTCTGAAATTATTACTAATAAATTAGCGCTTTTTTTAAAAAAAGATTTTGAGATTGCAGAAAGAATAAAAATAGAATTTGGAAGTTGTTTTTCAAAAGAGAAAAAAAAGAAATTGGTTTTAGAAGAAGGCACATATTTTTCTCAAGGCACCATTTCTAAAAAAATCAGAGAATCGCTTTCAAAAATTTTTGAGGAAGTAAAAAAAGAACTGAGAAAAAATTCGGAAGAAAAGGAATTTCCAGGCGGATTTGTCTTGTGCGGAGGAGGGGCGAAAATAAAAGGAATTGAAGAAATTGCAAAACAAAAATTTCAACATTTTTGCAGAGTGAAAAAACCAAAAAAAATTTTGGGTTTGGACGAAGATCCTTCTTTTTGTGTCTGCGAAGGCTTGATTTTGGCTGGTTTGAGTAAAGAAAAAGAAAAAGGAGAAGAAGAAGGAGTATTTTCTAAAATCATTAATTTTTTCAAAGGTTTTATTCCTTAAAATGCTTCCTTCAAAAATTTTTTTTCTTTGTTGTCTTTCCTTTGTTTTAGGAGTTTTTGTTTCCTCTTTTTTTAAAATTCCTCTTTATTACTTTTCTTTCATTTTTATTTTTCTCCCTCTTTTTCTTTTGAATCCGAAAAAATTTTTTCTTTTTTTACTTTTTGTTTTTTGTTTCTTTTTTGGTTTTTTAAAAACAGAGGCTGAATTTTTAAGGCTACAAAAAAGTAAACTTTTAAACTTCAAAGATGAAAACGTTCAAGTTTTTGGAAAAATAATCAAACCACAAAGGTTGAATCAAAATTCTCAAGATTTGATAGTAAAAATAAAAACTTTAAACGAGCAAGAATTAAGTTGGGAAAAAATTTTAGTAAAAACGAGCAAGAATTTTCCCTTTAATTTTGGGGACGAAATTAAAATTTACGGAAAGTTGAAAATTCCAAAAGATGAAGAAATTTTTTCTTTTAGGGGATATTTAGCCAAAGATGAAATTTTGGGTATTTTGTATTTTCCTAAAATAGAAAAGGTTTCGAGTAAAAATTTTGAAAGTTTATGGGAAATTTTTCAAGCTCAAATTTTAAATCTAAAAGAAAAAGTAAAAAAAGAAATGTTTTCTGTTTTTCCTTTCTCAGAAAATTCTCTCTTGATTGCTTTTTTGTTTGGAGAAGAAAGTCAAGTTCCAAAAGAGATTTTAGAAAAATTAAATTTTTCTGGTTTGAGACATTTAATTGCTGTTTCTGGACAACATATTACCGTTTTGGTTTCGCTCTTTTTATTTCTGTTTTTAGCTCTTGGTTTTTGGAGACAGCAAGCAATTTTTCTTTCAATAATTTTTTCTTTTTTATTTTTAATTTTGGTAAATTTTCAAGCTTCTGCTACAAGAGCTGTTTTGATGGGGTTTGTATTCTTAATAGCTCAAATTTTTGGAAGGGTAACTTCTGGCTTGAGAATTTTAACTTTAATTTTAGCAGTAATGCTTTTTTTAAACCCTCTTTCTTTAAGATACGATCTTTCTTTTCAGCTTTCTTTTTTGGCAATGCTCGGAATTTTAACTTTGTACGAACCTTTTTATAACTTTTTAAAATTTTTACCAAAAGCTTTCCAGGCAAGAGAAATTGCTTCCTTAACTTTATCCGCTCAATTCTTTGTTTTACCTTTAACCCTGTATCATTTTGGCTATCTTTCTCTTTCTTCTATTTTGAGCAATCTTTTGGTCTGTCCTTTTTTCCCTCTTTTGCTCTTCCTTTTAATTTTCTTTTCTCTTTTTTGTTTAATCTCAAAAACTTTTTCTCTTTTGGTTTCTCTGCCAATTTTTGTTTTAATTTATTTTATGGAAATTGTAGCAAAAATATTTTCTCTCCCTGGTACATTTTTAATGCTTAAAATTTCTTTGCCAATTTTGATTTTACTTTATATTTTACTTTTCATTTTAGCTTACAAAATTCAAAAATCTTTTGAACTAAGATGGCTCAAATGAAAAAATGTTTTTTGATCACAGTCAATATGGGTTATGGCCATCAAAGAACTGCTTTCCCTTTAAAATTTTTGTCTCAAGGTGAAGTAATTGTAGCCAACGATCATCCAGGAATTCCAAAAAAAGATAAAGAAATTTGGGAAAATACAAGAAGGTTTTACGAAACTGTATCTAGGTTGGAAACTAATTTTCCCTTTTTTGGAAAATTAATTTTTAAAATTTTTGATCGATTTCAAAAAATAAGGCCTTTTTATCCTAAAAAACTTTTAAGTTCTCCAAATTTCTCAACGAGAATGACTTATTTTCTTTTTAAAAAACTCAATTGGGGGAAAAATTTAATTGAGAAAATCAAAAATCAAAAATCAAAAATCAAAAATAATTTGCCTATTATTTCAACTTTTTTTACCCCTGCCTTTATGGCAGAATATTTTCAATACCCTGGAGAAATTTTTTGTGTAGTTTGCGATGCTGACATTTCAAGATCTTGGGCACCTTTGAATCCTCAAAAAAGCAAAATCAAATATTTCGCTCCCACAGAAAGAGTTGTCGAAAGGTTAAAGCTTTATGGTGTAAAACCAGAAAACATTTTTTTGACAGGCTATCCTTTACCAAGAGAAAATTTGGAAACTTTAAAAGAAGATTTAAAATTTAGGATTTTGAATTTGGACCCAGAAAAAAATTTTTTAAAAAAATACCAAGATTTAGTAAACTTAAAATTGGGAAATTTACCAAAAAAACCTGACCATCCTTTAACGATTTTGTTTTCAGTAGGAGGAGCAGGAGCACAAAAAGAGATTGGTTTTTTAATTTTGAAATCTTTAAAAGAAGAAATTTTGAAAGAGAATTTGAAAATAATTCTCTCTGCTGGAATTAGAAAAGAAACCAGAGATTATTTTTTGAAAAAAATAAAATCTTTGAAACTGGAAGGAAAAATTGGAAAAAGTGTAGAGATATTGTATGAAGAAAAAATTGAGAATTACTTTCAAAAGTTTAATCTTTTGTTAAAGAAAACAGATATTCTGTGGACAAAACCATCAGAATTGTCTTTTTATTCTGCCTTAGGAATTCCCATAATCTGTGCTCCTCCTTTGGGTTCTCAAGAAGAGTTTAATTTAAGATGGTTGATAAAATCAGGGTTTGGAATTTTGCAAGAAAACCCAAAATATACAAGAGAATGGTTTTTCGATTGGATAAAAAGAGGGTATTTAGCAGAAATGGCAATGGAAGGATTTGTCGAAGGAGAAAAATTTGGAACTTTAAACATTGAAAGAATAATTACCAGTTTGTAATTATCGCAAATTTAAAATGAAAAAATTTTTTAAAAAATTTTTGTTTGTATTACCAATTCTTTTTTTGTTTTTTGTTGGTTTTTTATTCTTTTGGCATCCAAAAACTCCAGAGAAAATTGAATGGGGAGTGGTATTCTCTCAAAAGCAGTGCGAATATTTGAATTTAGATTGGAAAAAAGTTTATCTTGAAATTTTAGATGATTTGAAAGTGAAAAACATAAAGTTAATTTCTCATTGGGATTTAATAGAACCGAAAGAGGAAGAATTTAATTTTGAAGATTTAGATTGGCAAATTAAAGAAGCAGAAAAAAGAGGAGTAAAAATTATTTTGGTAATTGGAATGAAAACTGGAAGATGGCCAGAATGCCACATCCCGGCCTGGGGCCGGGAATTTCTAATTTCTAATGACAAATTTTTGAACGAGAAATTTTTAGATTACATTGATATATTGGTTGAAAGATACAAAAATTCGAAAGCTATTTTAGCGTGGCAAATTGAAAATGAACCTTTTTTTCCTTTTGGAGTATGTCCAAAAATAGAAAAGAATACAGTAAAGAAAGAATTTGATTTAGTAAAGAGTTTAGATTCAAGGCCAACAATTTTTGTCGATTCTGGGGAGTATTCTTTTTGGATTCAAGCTGCAAAATTAGCTGACATTGTAGGAACGACTTTACACAGAAAAGTTTATTCTGATCAATTCAAAATTTATCTTTCTTTACCTTTTCCTTCTTCATATTATTTCTTTAAAAAACTTTTCATTAACAAATTTTTCAAAAAAGAAGTAATTTTAGCAGAACTTCAAGCTGAACCTTGGTGCAAAACCCCTTTTTTGTTGGAATGTTCTGAGAAAGAACAAAAAATTACAATGAACCTTGAACAATTCAAAAAAAATATAGAATTTGCTAAAAGAGCAGGTTTTGCCAAAATTTATTTTTGGGGAGTCGAGTGGTGGTATCAAAAGAAAACAAAAAATCAACCTCAATTTTGGGAAAAAGCAAAAGAAGTTTTTAAAGAAAATTAATATAATTTCTTTAGTCGCAAAATTATGTGTTCGAATTTGAAAAAAATTCTCTCTCGTTTTAAAAGTTTTACTCTTAATTTTTTTAAATTTTCCTTTCTTTTTTGCAGTACATTAAATCCTCAAGTAGGACACTTGGAGATTTTATTTTCTTTCAACCTTCCAGCTATTTGTTCTGGAGGCCAACCTTCTTTTAATTTCTCTTTGGCATACTCTCTATAATTTGTCATTTGCAACAATTTTCATTCCCTGATATTTAGAATACTTCCCTTTTGCATAAGCCTTATGATTAGCTTTATGAAGATTGTATTTTCCATTGACACTATTTTCTTTTATTTCTCTTGAAATATTATTTGAGCTTCTTTTCAGTATTTTTGCAATATCTCTACAGAAATAACTTTTATTAAGCAGAATGGCTATTTCTAATCGTTCTGCTTTTTTAATATGATGATATTTTTGTTTTTTCATATAACGAGGTTTTTTTCATATGACGATATAATCCATCGTCAAATGTCCTACCTCAAAGGTTAATTTAGGGTTCAAAAAATAGACAAACAATTGAGATTTTTAGATGAAAATTTTTCAAAATATTGTCAATTAGATTTTTCTTACTATCAAAGATTAAAAAGAGATTTTGAGCGAAAAATTTTATGGAGGAAAATGGCGCCCAGAATTTTTAAACTTATTACGAGAGATTCAGAAAATTTAAGAAATTCTTTTAATTTTAGCTCCAAGTTTTTTTAGTTTTTCTTCAAATTCTTCATAGCCCCTATCGATCTGGTATACATTTTCTACAATAGTTTTTCCTTTTGCTACCAATCCTGTCAGCACTAAAGAAACTCCTGCTCTAATGTCTGGAGCTTGGACTTTTGTTCCAAAAAGCTTTTTTCCTCCAAAAATCAAAGCTCGGTGAGGGTCGACAATTTCAATGTCAGCTCCCATTTTTCTCAATTCTTGTAAATGTGAAAACCTTCCTTCATAAAGAGGATCGTGAATTAAAGATTTTCCTTTTGCCATTAAAAGCAAAACTGAAGTTTGAGGTTGTAAATCCGTAGGAAAGCCAGGATAAGGTAGTACCTGAATTTTGGTTGGGTTAAATTTTTTTGAAGGAAAAACAGAAATTTTATTTGTTTCTACTTTAAAATTCACTCCAATGTCCCGCATTTTTTTTAAAAAGAAAGTTAAATGCTCTTCTTTTACATTTAAAATTTCTCCTTTTCCTCTTGTGATTGCAAAAGCAATCAAAAAAGTTCCTGCTTCTGCCCAATCTGGAGAAATTTCAAATTCTACCCCAGAAAGTTTTTTTACTCCTTCAATTTCAATAGTATGAGTACCTAAACCTTTAATTTTAGCTCCCATTTTTATTAACAAATTCCCCAAATCTTGAACTTGAGGTTCTCCTGCTGCAATTTCAATTTTACTTTTTCCTTTTGCCAAAACCGCTATCATCATTGCGTTTTCTGTCGCAGTTACAGAAAATTCATCTAAAATAATTCTTTTTCCAACCAACTCTTTTTCTTTTAATTCAAAAAAGTAAAACCCATCTTTTTCTTTAAAAGAAACTCCAAATTGTTGAAACATTCTCAAATGAGTGGTAATCGGCCTCAATCCGATTTTATCTCCACCAGGTCGTGGAACTTGAATCTTTTTAAATCTCACTATCAAAGGAGGAATTAACAAAACAGAAACTCTCATTTTTTCAAAAGTTTCAAAAGGAAGTTTTTGAGGATTAATTTCTTTTGGATCAATTTTAATCGTTCTCTTTCCTAACCACTCTATTTTAGCTCCCATTTCTTCCAAAATTTTAATTTGGTTTAAAACATCAAGACACAATGGCAAATTAGAAATTATGGATGGTTCTTTTGAAAGCAAAATCCCAGCTAAAATAGCTCCTGCAGAGTTTTTCCCACCAAAAATTTCTACCTTACCTTCAAGTTTTGTTCCACCTTCGATTAAAAATTTTTCTGCCATTTTTATTCTTCTTTTATCCTTTGACAATATTCGCCAGTTTCAGTATTCACTTCAATAATGTCTCCTTCTTCAATAAAAATTGGAACTTTTACTATAGTTCCTGTTTCCAAAACCGCAGGTTTTGTTCCAGGTTTTTCTCTTCCAGTTTTCATCGGGGGTTGAGTGGAAACTACTTTTAGCTTTACTTTTGTGGGCAAAGAAACGTTAATGATTTTTTCTCCAAATTTTAATCCTTTACAAATTAATCCTGGTTTTAAAAATTTCGTTCCTTCTCCTATTTTACCTTCATCTAACTCCACTCTATTTTGAGGATTATTAACATCTACAAAATGATATTTTCCCCTTTTTGCAAAAATAAATTTCAAATCCACCTCTTCAATGTCTGCTTCTTCAAAAGTTTGGGACTGATGAAAAGATTTTTCTAAAACTTGTCCTGTAATTAAATTTTTTATTTTTACTCTTGCTGTCACTACATCTTGTGCCTTTGAAACTTGTTCAAATTCTAAAACTTCAAAAGGTTGTCCCTCGAAAATAAACCTTACTCCCTTTCTTAAATCAAAATAACTCAACATAATTTTTATTTTTCAATTTTTTATTCTTCTCTTTTTGATTTTTGATTTTTTCTTTTTGATTTTTGATTTTTGATTTATTTCTCGATCCTCCACTCAATTTCATTTTCTTTTCCTGCAAATTCTAACCATTCTCCTTCTGGTGAAATTACGTACCATTTTTTATGAGCTTCAGACCAAACCATCGGCATTCCTTTGTAGTAGGGCTTTTTCACTATTTCTTTTGGTCGGAGCCTATCTAATTCTAACCATTTTTTAAAAACAGTTTCAATACTGTAATCTAAACCTCTTGATTTTGCCCAATCCGCAACTTTATCTATAGCTTTTTTTGCTTTTTCAATCGAGCCTGCTAATTCTAATAATTGTTTTGCAGGCTTTGTATACCTTGAATAAATTATTTTCTTTTTTTTAGCTGCTATCTTTAATGTTTTTAAATCAATCCCCTTGGTCTCAAAAAAGTAAGTCACAATAATTCTAATTCTGTTTTTTTCTCTCAATTCTTCCAAATATTTTACTTTTTTTGTTTTTAAAAATTCTTCAATCTTTTTCGCAATGCTCTTTCCTATCCCTGGAATTTCCATTAACCCTTCGATTCCTCTTTTTTCATAAATTTTTTTTACATCTTCTTTCAAGTTTTTTATCGATTCTGCTGCTTTAAAGTAAGCTTTTGGCTTGTATTTTACTCCTTCAATCTCTAAGAGCTCTCCAATTTCTTTTAATATTTTTTCCAACCTTTCGTTAATTTTCTTCATCAAAATAATTATATCAGTGGACCTGGGGGGAATTGAACCCCCACCTCCGCCATGCCACAGCGGCGATCTACCGTTAAACTACAGGCCCATTGTCGCTCGCCTCTCCTGGCACTTTCGTGCCAGCGTCCAGCCGTAAAATTTACGGCTGGACTTCGGCTCGCGACCCAAAGAGAAACCTAGGCTCCCCCTCCATGGCGCTCGTCATTTTGTAAACAAAATCGACTCGCTATCACCCCCTCCTCTTCTTTTTTACATCCTCTTCTTTTTTACATAATCTTAATCTTAAAGTTTCACTCTTACGACCCAAGGGGAAACCGAGGTTCCCCCCTCTGGCGCTCTCCCCCCAGATGTACATCTGGGGGGATTCGCTGTCACCCCACTTCCGTTTTCTTTTTGGTTTTATAGTATTTTTCGTGAATTTTCACGCGGGCTCAGTTCGCTCCGCAACCTATCTTCCATCTTCCATCTTCCAACTTCCATCTTCCATCTTCCATCTTCCAACTTCCAACTTCCAACTTCCAACTTCCAACTTCCAACTTCTATTCCCCTGTGTCCCTGGGAGGAATCGAACCCCCATCTCATCCTTAGGAGGGATGCGTTCTATCCGTTGAACTACAGGGACGCATTTTTTGAGCGGGCGACGGGATTCGAACCCGCCACTTCTCCTTGGGAAGGAGATATGTTGCCACTACACCACGCCCGCTCATTTGATTTTAATTATCATTGGCTCTTCTCCTTCTTTTTGATAACCTTGCTCTCTTGCTTTCTCTTCCCAAAAACTTTCTTTTTTTCCTCTCTCTAATTCTTTTTCCAATCTTTCTTTTTGCGTTTTTAACATTTCAAGTTTTTTTACTGAATCTTCAAGTTGTTGTTTTATTTTTTTATTTTGTAAAAAAGCTTTAACATTTGCAAAAGCAAGAAAAAACACTATTAACACTACCAAAAAAACGAAAGTATAATTTTTTTCTTTTCTTCTTCTTTTTCTTCTCACTACTTATAATTTACCAAAAATAAAAGAGCCAAGGCAACTCGTAGGCCGGATTCTGTTTTTAAGCCCTCATCTGTCTGGGCCAAGAGTTTCCTCTTGGCTCAAGCCCCCTCCCCCCAGATATACATCTGGGGGGAGAAGTTGCACCCCGCAGGGATTTAGCCGTTTCACCCCAGCCTTCGGCAAAAGAGTTGTTTTGTCGGTTTTTTCCCGACAAAATAACATGTGATTTTCCTTATAACTGGGCTATCCCCCCAGATATATATCTGGGGGGACCCTTGCCAGTTACCCAGCAAGGCGTCTCTGTTCGCACCCCTCACCTTACGGTGGCCGGGCGTTACCCGGAGCGTTCCCCTCCCCCCAGATATACATCTGGGGGGAGAAAGAGGTGTCCGGACCTTCCTCCCCCCAGATATACATCTGGGGGGCGAGGGCTCGGTTACCTTGGCTCTAAAATAAATTTTAATAACTTTGTTCTAAAAAATCAAGAAAGTTTTAAAAATTTTTGATAAAATTTAAGATTTAAATTATAAGGATAAATAACTTTTATGAATCCAAAAGTTTTAGTTACCGGGGGCGCAGGATTTATTGGCTCTCATTTAATCGATACTTTAATTGAAAAAGGATACAAAGTTGTTGTTATCGATAATCTCTCTACTGGAAAAAAAGAAAACATAAACAAAAAAGCAAAATTTTACAAAATTGATATTTGTTCTCCAAGAATCAGAGAGATTTTCAAAAAAGAAAAGCCAAAAATCTGTTTTCATTTGGCTGCTCAAATTAATGTAAGAAAATCGGTAGAAAATCCTCTTTTTGACGCAAAAGTGAACATTTTAGGTTCTCTAAATATCATTCAAAATTTCCTCCAACTTCCAACTTCCAGCTTCCAGCTTCGAGCCTCCAACTTCCAACTTCCAACATTCATTTTCGCTTCCACTGGTGGTGCAATCTATGGAGGGGTAAAGAAAATTCCTACTCCAGAAAACTACCCCACAAATCCAATTTCGCCTTACGGAATCGCAAAATTAACGATTGAAAATTACTTGAAATTTTATAAAGAAAATTTTGGTTTAAAATTTATTTCTTTGAGATTTTCAAACGTTTATGGCCCAAGGCAAGACCCAAGAGGAGAAGCCGGAGTAATTTCAATTTTCACTGACAAACTTTTAAAAAAAGAAAGTCCAACAATTTTTGGCAATGGAAATCAAACCAGAGATTTCATTTTTGTTGAAGATGTAGTTTCTGCTTGCTTGAAAGCGATGAAATACAAAGGAGAAAAAGAAATTTTCAATATTGGAACAGGAATTGAAACTTCAGTCAATAAACTTTATGAGATTCTTTCAAAATTATTAAAAACAAAAATCAAACCAAAATACGCTCCGGAAAAACCAGGTGATTTAAAAAGAAGTTGTTTAGACATTTCTTTGACAAAGAGAGAATTAAAATGGGAGCCAAAATATAATTTGGAAAAAGGTTTAGAAAAAACGATTAATTCTTTGAAGCTTGACAAGTAAATTAAACTCAAATAAAATGTTTCCTATAGGAAACAAAAAGTGTAAAATTTCGTTTCCTACAGAATACTATGGAGGAAATAAAACAATATCTTATTGACTTTCAAAAAAGAAAATTTGAAACCTTTGATAGGGAGTTAAAAGTTAAGTTTACTAAGGAATTTATTACCTCAATAATCGGGGCTCGCCGAGTTGGAAAAACCTATTTTCTTTTTAATTTAATTAGCAAAATAAAAGACCGAAAGAAAGTCCTCTATGTGGATTTTGATTTGCCGGAATTTTTAGATTTTGATGGCAAAGATTTAAAAAAATTGGTTAACCTTCACCTTCAACTTTTTGGTAAATTAGAATACATTTTTTTTGATGAAATCCAAAATTTAAAAAATTGGCAAAGGGGATTGAAAGAAATTTATGAAGAGAAAAAATATTTTATTTTTATCACAGGAAGTTCTTCAAAACTATTGAGCAAAGAATTAGCGACCCAATTGCGAGGCAGAACGATAACTTACACTTTATTTCCCCTTTCATTAAGAGAAATTTTTTCGATAAAAAATTTACCATTTCCTAAAGATTTAATTTCTACTCCAGAGTTGAACAAAATTCTCTTTGAGTTTAATCAATATCTTGAGTTTGGTGGTTATCCTCAAATTTTTAAAGAGCCAGACCTAAAAGAACAAATTGTCAGAGATTATAAAGATTTAGTTTTATTTCGCGATGTAGTTGAAAGATACCAAGCGAAAAATATCTATGTAGTAAAAAGATTTTTTGAATACTTGATTTCAGCCTTCACTAAAGAAATCAGCATTGACAGATTTTACAATTATTTGAAATCTCAAAATATCTCTTTGAGTAAAAAAACTCTTTACAATTATCTGGAGTATTTCGAAAGTTCCCTTTTCTTTCATTTCCTGCGAAGTCATCGCCCAAGAGAGCGAATTAAAAAGGTTTATTTAAACGATATTGTTTTTGGAAACAAAGAGGCAGGAAGAAAATTAGAAAATTTAGTTTTTATCGAACTTAGAAAAAAAGAAGAAAAAATTTATTATTTCAAGAACAATTTTGAATGCGATTTTGTTATTCTTTCAAGGCAAGCCCTTCAAGTTGTTTGGGAATTAACAGAAGAAAACAAAAAAAGAGAAATAAAGGGTTTGATAGAAGCAATGAAACATTTCAAAATTAAAAAAGGTCTAATTCTCACTTATAACCAAGAGCAAGAAATTAAAGAAGAAAAATACAAAATTC
>Ga0209225_1001012_pt1 | contig 29506 bp, 32 predicted proteins | sample WasSprMetagenome_FD_184732 | JGI IMG/M metagenome (GOLD analysis project Ga0209225, IMG submission 184732) | Sulfidic aquatic microbial communities from Washburn Spring, Yellowstone National Park, USA - WS (SPAdes) (version 3) | ecosystem: Environmental > Aquatic > Thermal springs > Hot (42-90C)... | reverse complement strand
AAAAGTTTGATAGAAAAGTTGAGTTTAAATTTCTTTCTGTTGGTAATGCACCGGAAAAAGTTATTGAGTTTCTTAAAGAAAACGCGAAAAAACATGATATAAAACTTATTTATGGAAAGGAAATTATGGAGGAAACCTAAAAGTTTAAGCAATAAAATAAGCCCTAAAACAACCGTTAACATTTTTATTTTTGAAACAGTTTTAAACTAGATTTAATTGCGTTTATTAATAATAAGTTTATTTTTATTTTTTATTTAATAAATATGGGAAGTTAAATTGCGTAGAACAGTTGATTGGATGGAGCAGGCTAAAGGAGAGTTTAAGGCTGCTGAAGATCTTTATGCAACAAGAAATTATGGTTGGTGCTGTTTTACATGCTATCAATCAGCTGAAAAGCTTTAAAAGCTTAGAAAATTTTGGTTCACCAACTGTTGGTAATAACCTTATGGCTTTAATTTTAGAGGTTTCCAAGTTTATTCAGGTTTCTAAAGAAATTGAAGATGCTTGCAGAATTCTTAATCGTTACTATATTCCAACAAGGTATCCTAATGCTTTTAAGCGAAGCACCTATACATATGTTTAATGAAGATGATGCGAAAGAGGCTCTGCCATGCGGGAAAGGTGATTGATAGAGAGAAGTTTCTAGACCTGTAAGCGGATATAAATATGAAGAAGTTTAGAAGCAACCTGTATAAATCAACCTTTTATGCTTTCTTTAACATTAAGCTTAACCAAGTAGTGATCTCTAAAAAAGGATGGTTCCTTTAAAACTGTAATGCCTTTATAATCTATATTAAACAATTTTAATTTTGCTTTTTCAACTGAAAAATAGTTTAAACTATTATTGAAAAATAGTTTTAATAATTTTTTGGTTCAATGGCTAAAGGAAACTATACAATTTATAGCGATTACGATCTTCTTTTGATAGTTTCCTGTGAAAGCTTAGACTTTAAAAATAGGCTTTATGAATATTCTAAATTTTCAAATGGTTGAGTTGAAGTATTCCCCTTATACAATGGATGAAGCAAACTTTATGTTTAGAAATTTTAATCCATTAATTTTAGATGCTTTAAAAGATGGAATAATTATTTATGATGAAGGTTTTTGGAGAAAACTAAAAAAGAATTTAAAAATTGATAAAACAAAAAACGTTGATTTCTAAGGAGAATGGATGGATTATAAAAAGATAAAAATTCAAACATTTAAATAAAAGTTTTTACTATAATTACTGTTATAATGGTATTATAGCATTATATGGCATTTTATTATTATGGCATTCCTTTATTTGAACTCATTATAAAGGTGCCTGCAGCAACCGCTATAATTAATATTGCTTGAAAGAAAAATTGTTATTATTTTCAGAAAAAATAAGGAAGGGGTTTAAATAAAAGGGGATTTAAAACCCCTTTTTTCTTGGTTTACTTTTTGATTCTTCTTAAAATGTATAGTGAAGCTGCTATGGCTGAGATTAAAGCTATGGCTGCAACTGGAAATTCTGGAATTGGTATGCGGCTTAATTCAAGACCTTCAAAGCTGTAGGTTGCTTCTCCACCATCAGGCACAGTAACTGAAGCTGTTACACTGGTATAGCCTATATCGCCTTTATAGGCTTCCACTGTTAACGTGTAAGCTCCGCTTGGTAGGAAGCCTTCATAAAAGCCATCAACGCTGTAAACTGTGAATTCACCTGCTTCACCTACCGCCATTACTTTAGCCCAGCTTATTGGACGCATTTCATGGCTCCATGTAAATCCATATATTTGACCGCTTAAGTAGCCTCTTCTATCAAGCTCGAATGCAACGCTTACTTCACCGCTTAAATGCACATTTGGCACATGAATCTTTGTTCTTTGCTCGTATGGACCTAAGTGGTTGAAGGCGTATGCATCACCTTGGAATCCTGGATCGGTGCCTATTAAGTGATAGTCTTTACCCATCAATAAGCCTATTACAGGCGGATAGTAGATATCGTTTGTAACATCTTTATAGACGGCCCATGTGTCAACTTCAATCCAGTAGCCTTTATCATAGTTTGGATATCCATCAACACCTTGGATTTTGAATTCAACTTTCGGTGTATCTTTTGTAACGTACTGTGTATAGCTGTCTAGGAAGTTTCCATCTTCATCATATAATTCAACTTCAATGAATATATCATATGGTGTTTTCTCCATTACATTTTCTTTCTTGAATATTATTTCTCCAGTGATGGTTCCACCTATAACAACTTCAAGCTTTGTATCTGCTTGATGGCCTTTAGCCGCGTAAACAGTGTACTTGTCAGCTTCTTTAAATACATAGCCGCTGGTTGAAACCTTGAATTTATAGCTGCCAGTTTCTAAGCCAAGCTTAGTCTTCCAGTCAGGTGGACCAAGCCTATAGTAGCTTGGATCCGGCACAAAGCCGCCCATACCCCAGAATCCGGCCATTTCATCGTTGGCATCAGGCGTGGAAACTTTAATATTGCTATCTGGTCCATCTTCTTCGCAAGCTGTTGAACCATTAAACTTCAATTTGCTTGGATATGGCCAACCTGGATAAGGTACGCTTACTTTCCCACTTGCCTGCTTTGGAGTCTTCCATACACTGCCATTCCAGTATTTAATGCGACCAACCTTTGCACCAGTTTCAACGCTTATTACATCAATCTTAATGCTTTTACCAGGCTTTATCCATTCCCTATAGATTGTTGGGTATTGCCAATCTTTGCTGAATACTGTAACGTTTATTCCAGCTCCACGATACATATGGTTGCTTATATATGTTGTTCCTCCGGTTAAGCTTACGGTTGCCCATTCAAACTCTTGCTGGACGTAGCCTCTCATGTAAACGTAAACCTTGTATGTGCCTGGCATTATTCCATAATCCCTTATATGCCTATACCTATATAGGAAGTAATACATTCCGCTAAGATCTGGTCCAGCAAAACCAAAGCCTCCAAGCAATATTGAAACGTGATCCTCATCTTTACCAACCTTTGTAAAGTTGAAGGCTACTAGGTTGCCTTCGCTGTCTCTAGCTTCTGCAATTAACCATCTGTAATTATCTGGGCCTCCAATTGCTCTATCAATTAATTCTCCAGCTAAATCATGGAAGTGAACTGTTTTGTTTATTTTACCGCTTAATTGAAGATCGATTGGTACATAGATGTCGCCAGCCCATTCTTCAGCAGCAACTGTAAAGCTGTAATCTACATAGTTGCCGAATACATCTGTTTGCACATAGCCAGGTGTCCAAACGCGAATATAGTAGGTTCCAGGCTTAAGACCATTTATCCATGTTGCGAAAACCTGCGGGACATGCCCATCAAATTCTGTTGGAGTACCGTAAAGACCAGGTTCACTAGCGGTTAATGCTTTATTTCCAAACTTGAATTCAAAGCTTTTCTCGCCTGCTTTTGTCCACCATACTTGCGCTGGTCCTACACCATTAAATATGCCGTCTGGATCAGGTGGGCTTACTGGACCTTCTGGACCTTCTAGACCTTCCCATGGGAAGGCAACCTTGCTTGGCTTATCCCAAGCATGTCTACCATATGAAGTGTAGGGTGCATCAGTTAAGTTGATTGGTGAAAAGCTCATTAAGTGGCCTGCTGTTTTTGGTTTATAGCCTTCATCAGTCCAAACTAAGTCTGTTGGGGTTCCACGCTCAAATAGGATTGATTGGCTTAAAACACCTTCGTTAACATCACCCCAAGCATAGCCTGGTTTAGGTGATGGCCATTCATTGCTATCATAGATTTCAACCATTATAGGTGCAACATACCCATCAAAGGTTACGCCAAGACCAGTCCATTCTACATCAGCCATTCCATGCTTTGAAAATACTTTACCGTGAACTATAGCTCCTGGCTCCAAGTAAATATCTAAATGAACTGATTTGCCTGCATAAACAGTTATGCCTTCAGCCACCTTCCTCTCTGGATAGCCTGCTGCGCTTGCGTAAATAGTGTATGTGCCTGGGGCTACACCTTCAATTTCAAAATGGCCTTTAGCTGAAGCATTAAAGTATCCTCTAGCTTCAACATGCCTTCCCTCAGGTGTAACACCTACAGCCCTAACAACACCAGGCAATTGAATTGGTTTTCCATAAAGGGTTGCATTCCAGGAGCCGTGGCGTACAGTTCCTTCAATAATGCCTGGGTCAACTTCACCTTTAACCAGTAAAACAGGCCAATTTTCAGCTGGCATAGTGCTTGTAATAACTTGAACGATATTGCCATCTTCATTTGCTGAATTCATTAATGGGAATGAATCGTTAAGAAACATCTTGAAGATATATCTGCCGGCGATTTTTGGAGCGCCCATAGCGTTAACTCGCACATAATACCATTCTCCATAGTTGTTATCCGCATCAAATGTAAGAGCCCAAGTGTCATCAGCCTTTATTCTTATAACCCACCAGTTTGGTCCAAATGGATCTTTAACATCAGCCCTGAAAACTGAAACTGTTACATCTTCTCCGCCTATCATTGGGGATTCATGCATTGAAACAACTATGTTGCTTGTATCACCTGCTTCCCAATCAACTGGCGGAATAAACTCAGGCGGAATATAAATGTTTAAGCATGTATAATTGTAGTAGGGAGCTAACTTCTCCTTCTCAATACCATGTGTTGTGAAGTTTATTGCAAATATTAGGTCTCCTTTATTTATAAAGTCTTCTGTGCTTGTTAATATTGCACCGAAGGGTGCATAAGTGTTTGTTCTAAGCTGCCACCAAGTTGGCCATGGTGGTCCAGGCGGATAAGTGGTCCAAGGTGATTGATAGCCTGGAGGCTCATTAAGATCCCCAGATCCAGTAGCTAAATCGCCTGTATACCAGTCTTTTCCGCTTCCAGGCCAAACATAACCGGTTGGACCTGGAACATGCCCGGTTTGGGCAGTATCGCTATCTCTTACGCGGTAGGGCATAGTGCCTGTAGGTCTTCCTAAGGTTGTATGGGCTTGGGTTGGAACAGCTACTAAAGCTATGCTTAAAATGAATAATGCAGCTAGCAGAGTTGCAAATATTTTTTTACTCATATTAATTTTTCCTCCTTAAAAACTTTTTTAAAATTTATTTTTCGCGCTTTAAGCGCTTGAGAAAACTTTAAGGTTTAAAAGGGTATTTAAAGGGTTATGTCGATTCTCGATATAACCATAATACCAAAACTAACATATAGATAATACAATTTTAAAATCAACCAAAAAATTAAACTATAGAATACAAATTTCTAAAAATTATTTTAAATTTAAAAAGGTGAATTTAAAATTTGAATAAACTTGAATAAACGCATTAAATAAATTAAAATAAATTAAAAAAAGAAAGGTTCTAACAACCCTTAATTTTCCGTGTTTATCCCACTTCCTAAGCGTATTAGGATGGATTCCTAACCTTCTACAGGCTTCTTTAAACGTCAATAATTTTTCTGACATTATATAGAGGAGAATTGCCAAAAAATGTTATAAAAGAGTTAACTTTATATACTATTTGAAAACTGGAGAACTACCCTTTATAGCCTACTTCCCAAAAATAATTTCATTGACAAAAAAAGGTTGGGTAAAAGGTTTGAGCTCAAGTATGTTAGTGCTTCCAAAATCCATTCTTGAAAAGTTTAGGAGGCTGGCTGAGGCTGAAGGCATTCAAGTTGAAGAGTTTATAGTTGAAAAGTTGGTTAGTGATTTAGATCCTGAAGTTAAAGTTGAAGCTTATTGGGAAATGAGTAAAACTTACTTTAAGCAGGCTGAAGAAGAGTTGGCTAAGGGAGATCTTAAACAGGCATCTGAGAAGCTTTGGGGTTCAGCCGCCTTAGCAGTTAAGGCTATAGCCTATGAAAGGGAAGGACGAAGGCTTACGGGCCATGGGGAACTTTGGGAATATGTAAACAAGCTTATTAAAGAAACGGGTAATGAGGAGCTTGGCAGCTTATGGAGAACAGTCATATCTATGCATATAAACTTCTATGAAGGATGGGCTCCTAAAGAAGAAATAGAGAGGGCATTAAAAAAAGTAGCCAGTTTCATAGAAGAGCTGGAGAAGCTTAAAAAATAATTAATGCCTTACTGTCTGAGCTGCTTAAGCTTTAAAGCTCAATAATGTTAAGGAAGGCAGTTATACTTTGCGGTGGGGAAGGGAATTAAGGCTTTTAGGCCTTTAACCTATTTATTTTCAGAAATTGATGATTCCTGTTGGGTGATGGGAGAAGCCTTTATTAGAGTATATCGTGAGGTTTTTAGCCTATCATGGCATTAGACGCGTTGTTATGCTTGTAGGATATAAAAGCCAGCAAATAATAAGTTACTTTATCTCTCGGCTTTAGCTGTGGGGAGTGCCAACTAATACTTAAGTTAAGAATATTGTTAACAACGATAAATAACAATAAATTAAATGAAACAATAAGAAGCGATAAAAAATTAATTTTAATAAACTGGAGTTAACTAATGTAGAAAAGGGGTTTAAAATTTTTGAGTAGTAAACGCTTTAAAGATTGGTTTTCAGAAGCCTTAGAAGATTTATCTATAGCTAAAATTCTTTTAAGGGAAAAGAAATATGCAGCTTCATGTTTTCATTCTCAGCAAGCAGCTGAAAAAGCTGTAAAAGCTTTATTACTGTTTTTTGGAAGATTTGAATTTGGTCATAGCGTATCTGAATTGCTTTTAACCGCGCGAAAACTTGAAAAAATAAAAGTAGCTAATGAGTATATTTAATATGCGAGGATTTTAGATAGATATTATATCCCTGCGCGTTATCCAAACGCTTTTGAAAGAGGCACTTCGCATGAATATTTTTGGAGAAGGATGCTGAAGAAGCTGTGAAGCTTGTGGAGGAAATAATTAAATTTGTTGAAAAAGAAATTAAGCAAAATTAAAGGGTTAGATGCATCAAAATTAAACCGGTTTATAAATGGGTTAGCGAAAAAACTTGATCCATTAACCTTAATACTGCATGGTTCATTGGTTAAAGGAGAATTTGTTGATGAACTTTCAGATATAGATGTGATTGTGATTTCGCCTAAGCTTGAAAATGTTGAATTAAAGGAACGCTTTATTTTGGTTTTAAAAGAAGCTCAAAAACATTTTCTTAGGGTTGACGCCACCGCTTATACGCCTCAAGAATTTCTTAAAATGATTAAAGAGTTGAATCCCTTTGCCTTAGATGCAGTATTCTATGGGATTTCATTATATGATAAAAATGGATTTTGGAAAAATGCGGTTAAAGAATTTAAAAAATGCAAAAGAAAATATAATTTAAGGAAAACTGAAAGCAATGGATGGGTTTGGAAAAACATTTGGTGAAATCTTTAGGCAAATTTGCGAAACTCTTTATAGATAGAGAAGTATAAAACAATTGATATTAATATAACTGCGATAAAGTTGTATCTAAAAAAGAATAAAGCTGCTATAAAGAATAAAGTTTTAATATTTAATTTATTTGTTAAAGCGAATGTTATGAATGGGTAAACAGAAAATCTAAGATAGGGAATAGTTGTTGAAGCGAATAAAACATATGGGATTAAGCTTAAGGTTGCTAAAGATGCTTCATCAAGATTGCGCGTTAAAGTTATTAAAATTGAGGCTAAAAAACAAAGTATTGTTAACGGTAAACCTATATAAAGGTTGAGTGGATAAGCCAAGCTTAAAACTGGAACCTTAACGCCGTAAGAATATTGAATCCAACTAATTAATTGAATAGATTTTTCAATATGAAACCCATATATGCTTAAATAATTTGGAAAAATAAATATGGGAATGATTAAACCAAAAAAGATTGATGAATAAAGCGGTAAAGCAATTTTAAACATAAGCATTTTATCTTTTCTATAATAGAGGGGATATAAAAGCGCAATTAAACAGCTGTACCATTTAACAGCTATAGATAAACCTAGAAAAGTTAAAGGTAAAAACTTTTTATTTTTAAAACGAAAGCTTAACAAAAGAAATAGTAAAAAAAGCAGATCTGTTGGATGAAGCGTTATAACTCCTAGCCTCAATATTGGAAAAGTTAAAAAACAAAATAAAATTAAGGGAGCTAAATTTTCATTATAAATTTTTAAACATTCATAAAAAAGCGCAATATTTAAAAGAAGAATTAAAAAAATATTGTTTTGAAAGCTTCCAATGAAGGGCTTAAAGCTTTAATTAAAGCTATTAAAGATAAAGCTAATGGAGGATAAGGTGATATATAAGTGTCATTATCATAAAAACCTTGCAAACCTTTATTTAAAATTCTTTCAGCTCTAACATAATCCATTTTTTCATCATAAAATTCTTTAAAACCTCTAGAAACGAAAACATATATGTAAATGCATATTAAAACAATTGAGAGAAAAGCTAAGATTAACCTGAATTTTTTATTTTTAAAATTTATTTGTTTTAATTGATTAATCATAAAATTTCACTTTTTTCTCTCATTATTCTTTTACCGTTTTTAAAGCAATTTTTAATCAAGAATAAAGTCTAGGCACCATGATGGTAAAATTTTAATCTTTTTTTCTCCAATATTTTTTTCATCAAACTGCTCTAAAGTGAAGATGATTCCTTCTTTCGCTTGCAAATCCTTTAATAAACCTGCAAATTTTTTTATATCATTTGCTTCAACATTTTCTTTAACTTCTATAGGCAGTAATTCTCCATTTCTTTTAAGGATCACATCTATTTCTTTTCGGTTTTTTCTAAAATAAAATTCTGCATTTAAAGCGTTTACAACATAAGTTTCTAAAATTTTTCCAAAAAACTCTTTTTCATAAAAATTATTTAAGTAAGAAAATGTTAATGATGTGGTAGCGGGATATATTTTTTTAAATTTTCTTGAAGAGGTTAAAGCTTCTTTTCTATAGTTTGAAAGAATTCTTATGGTTAAACTATATTTTAAATAGTTAATATAATTTGAGATTGTTAATCTATTTTTACCTAAAGAGTTTGCAATAGAGTTTACATTAAAAATTAAGCCTGGATTAGAAAAAACAAGTTTAAGCAAGTTTTCAATTAATCCAAAATCTTTAATGCCAAATTCTAATGGTATATCTTTTAAAATAACTCTGGTTACTACAGAGTTTTTAATATATTCTTTTATTTCCTCATCTTTTTCCCAATCAATAATTTCTGGAAAACCTGCTTTTCTAAGATAATCCATAAATAGGGGTAAAGCTTTTCTTTGATATAATTCTAAATTTTCTTTTTTTATATTTAAACCTTTCATTTCTAAAAATTCCTTAAAAGTTAAAGGTTTAAGTTGAATTTCAAAAAATCTTCCAGCTAAATATTCTATTGCTTTTTTAGAAAGAAGTAAAGAGGCTGAACCTGAAAGAAAAAACTTTAAATTTGGATAAAGATCATAAAATATTTTTATTGTGGAAAACCAATCTTTTGCTTTTTGAATTTCATCCAGAAAAATCCAGAGTTTTCCGCATTCCTCAAAATTCTTTTTTAAAATTCTTTTTTCATAGGTTTCTAAAACATCCTTTAAGCTATATTTTTCTTCATCAAAAGAGAAATAGAAAATTTTTTCTGGTTCAACCTTATTTAATAAATAATCTATTAATTGATAAAATAATGTTGTTTTTCCAATTCTTCTTAAGCCTGTAAGCAAAGTTATTTGTCTTTTTTCAGCTTGCATTAGCATTTGAGGGAAAACATATCTTTTTTTTGGTTTTGCTAATTCTTTTCTTACTTTGCCAGTTAACCACCATTCATTAAATCTTTCTAAAATATCGATTTGCATTATATGTATATTCTAATATACCAATATTTAAGTTTTTAGTATATTGGAATATACAAATATCTTAATTTATTAATCCTATTTCTTTAAGAATTTTTTTAAATTCTTCTTCTTTAAGCGAAGCTTTTCTTCCTAACGCGTAAATTTCCTCTATTTTCTTTTTAACTTCCATTAATTGAGTTTCAGTTGGTGTTAAACCAGTTAACTCTTCAATTTTATATTTTATAGCTGCTTTTCCAGATTGTTTCCCTATTGTTATTCTACGCTTGTTTCCAACAAGCTCAGGTGGATAAGGTTCATATGTTAATGGATTATTTAAAACTCCAAAGGCGTGTATTCCGCTTTCATGAGCAAAAGCGTAATCGCCAACTATAGCTTTATTAGGTGGCGTAACATAACCTGTAGCCTTCGAAATAAAATCGGCTAATTGCTTTAATTTTTGAGTTTTACCCTCATATTTTTTAACATTATAATGCATATAAAGGTTCATTATAACTTTTTCTGTTTCAGCATTTCCAGCTCTTTCCCCTATGCCTAAAAAAGTTGTGCTAACATAAATTTTATCCCAAATTCCTGAAGCAGCTATAATAGCTGCCATAGTATTTTCAACTGCATTTCCAAAATCATCATGCGCATGAATTTCTATAGATTCAATTTTTGTTTCAGCTTTAATAGCTTTAATTTTAGCTGGTATACCATTTGGTAAAGGAGCATTTGGATTAGATAAACCTATGCCTACAGTATCGCATACTCTATAGCATTCAGCTCCAGCTTCAGCCACAGCATTAATAAATTTTTTTTCAAAGTTCCAATCGGCTCTAGTGCTGTCTTCACCATGAACAAAAACTTTTAAACCTTGATCTTTAGCAGCATACTCTACAACTTCAACAACTCTATTAAGAAGGTCATCCTCAGTTTTATCAGGCCATTTAGCTTTAAAGTGAATTTTTGAAACTGGATGTGAAATTCCAATTTCATCAAAACCGCATTTTAAGGCATCGTCTACATCCTCTTTAACGGCTCTACACCAACCTGCAACCCTAATTTTCAAATTTAAATCTTTAATTAGCTTTACAGCTTTTTTATCTGATGGATGATAATGATGAATTTCCATTCTTTCAACTCCAATTTCATCTAAAAGCTTAGCGATTTCAGCTGCATCCTCTGGTGTTACAGCTAAACCAGGCATTTGAACTCCATCCCTTAAAGTTGTATCATCTATTAAAGGTTCAGTTTTTAAAGAAAGCTTATTAAAGAAAATTTTATAATCCATATAATCCATTTTTGCTTCACTTCTTTCTTCAACTTATTTTTAATCCTCTTTTTTAAATTTTTTTATTAATAATATGGTTTTTGCAAAAAATAGCGATGTTTATTCATTTTAAAATAAACCCAATTTTGTTTGATTGCTTTTAAAATTTTATGGTTTTTCAATTTAATTCATTTTTAGGCTTTTTTTATTTAATGGAAATTGCTTATTTAAATCTTTCATATATAAATTTTTCGTTATAAAAAATAAATATTTAAATGTTTTAAAGGAATATTAAATGAATATTCAATTTGGAGATATTTAAATTGAAAAATGTAAAAAGCATAGATAAGCTTGATTTGCAAATAATAAATTTGCTTCAAGAAGATTGCAGATTAAGCTTTAATAAAATAGCTAATAAGCTTAAAATTTCAGTTGGAACAGCCTATAATAGAATTAAAAATTTAGAAAAATTAGGTGTAATAAAGGGTTATTCAGCCATTATAGATTCAACAAAAATCGGCTATAGTTTAACAGCTATAATATTAATTCAAGCTGAAGGAAAATATCTTTTGGAAGTTGAAGATAAAATAGCTAAAATAAATAATGTTGTTTTAGTTTATGATATAACTGGAGATTTCGATATTGCTGTGATAGCCAGGTTTAAAGATAGATTTGAATTAAACAATTTTATAAAAAATGTTTTAGCTATACCTTATGTTAAAAAAACAGTTACAAATGTGGTTCTTAACATTATTAAGGAAGATTTTAAGATTCCAAAAGTTTAAGGCTTAAAAACTTCAAAAAACAATTAAAAATTTTTATATAGCTAAGTTTAAAAGCTTTTTAAAAAAAGGGAAATTAAATGGTAGCTTTTAGAAAGCTTAAAGTTTTTAAAGAGGCTTTAACAGCTTTATTATTTGATGCTTTAGGTTTAGCAGCTGGAGGTTTAGCTGTAGCTTTCTCAAATTTAATTTTGTTAAAACCTTGGAGTTTAATGCTTTATCCAATGACTTTAAGTGTTAGAGGGGCTGTAAACGGTGTTTTCGCTAGCAGGCTTGGAACAAACCTTCATTTAGGCTTAATTAAACCTCAATTAAGAAAAAACACTATTTATTATCATGCTTTAACATCCTCAGCCTTAACGCTTTCCTTTATTTTAAGCTTAATAATAGGTTTAATTGTTTTCGCTATTAATAAAGCAGTTTATAACATTAAATTTAATGAAGCTTTTTTTATTTTAAGCATTTGCATAGCAACTCAAGGTTTAACAACAATTGCTGTTGAACCTATGACTGCTCTTTTAGGTTTTTTCTCTTTTAAAAAAGGTGTAGATCCAGATATTATTGTTTATCCTGTTTCATCAACAATTGCTGATATTTTAGTTACAGGATTTTACATTTTTTCTTTAACTTTAGGGTTTAAACTTGGTTTTTTTGGAAAGCTTATATTAAATTTTATAGCTTTAGCTTATGCTTTTTTAACTTTATTGATTTTATTAAAATTTAAAGAGGAAGCTAGTTATTTAAAAGTGGTTAAAGAAGCTATTTTCGGGGTTTTAACAGCTGCAGTTATAAGCGCTATTTCAGGTTTTTCGCTTTCAAAAGTAAAAAATGAAATTGAAATGCGTAAAGGCTTTATAAGCGTTTATCCAGCCTTAATAGATACAATAGGTGATGGCGGCGCTATTTTCGGTTCTTTATTAACAACTAAATTGGCTTTAGGAGAAATTAAACCTAAATTAACTTCTATAAAAAATAATTTAATTGAGTTAAAGCAAATTGCAGCTGCAGCCTTAATAATGTATATAATTTATGGAATTTTAGCTTCCTTAAAATCAACCTTTATAAACTTTTTTGTTATTACCTTAACCTTTTTAATTGTTTTTCCCTTAATAATGATTTTATCTTTTTTCACGGCTGTAGCCACATGCTATAAAGGGTTTGATCCAGATAACTTTACGGTTCCAATTGAAATGGCTGTAAGCGACAGTTTAGTTACATTAGTTTTAGCATTATTAATTGCTTTAACAGCAATTTAAAAGGGAAAAGAGAGAATTAAAAATGTTAATTAAGGAAATTGAAGAGTTAATTAAAGCAAAGAAAGAAGAAGAGTTTATTTATCCTCTTTACAATAGTTATTGCTTAAATAAAATTCCAGAATTTATATTAAACTTTTTTAACATTGAAAAAAATGAGAATTTAATTTATAAAATTTTAAAAAATGAATTGGGCTTGGAAAATGTTAAAAAAATAGTTTTGCTTCTATTGGATGGTTTAAGCTATAATTACTTTATAAAAAAATGTGGAAACTTTAATTTTTTTAATGCTATGGTTGAGAAGGGTGTTTGCTTTCCTTTAACAACAGTTTTTCCTTCAACAACAACTTCTGCGCTTGCAACTATTGATACAGGTTTAACACCTCAAGAGCATGCGCTTTTAGAATGGTATATGTATCTTAAAGAATTTGATGGTTTAATTGTTACAATGCATTTTACACCTTTTAACGAGAAATGCGAAGATAAACTGCTTGAAAAAGGAATTAAACCAACTGTTTTATTTAATGGTGAAACAATCTATCAAAAATTGAAAAGAAAAGGAGTTAAATCTTTTTCTTTTATAAACTCTTCTTACGCTTCTAAAGCTTATGCTAAATTGATGCGAAAAGGAAGTGAAATACTTCCTTTCATAAACTTTTCAGATTTAATTATAAATCTTAAAAAGCTTTTAGAATTAGAAAAAAGCTTAAGCTATTTTTATGCTTATTGGGATGCTTTAGATGCTATAGAGCATCGATATGGATTAAATAATGAAGCTCAAAATTTAGAATTTAATGCTTTAAACTTTTTATTAAGTAAAGCCTTAAAAAACATTCAGGAAAAAACTGCTGAAGAAACATTAATTATTTTAATTTCAGATCATGGTCAAATAACAGTTAACCCTAAAGAAACAATTTATTTAAATAAATTTAAAAAGCTTAAGGAAAGCTTTAAAAAAAGCGTTAAAGGAAAAATTATTTTGCCAAGCGGAAGCCCAAGAGACCTTTATATTCATTTAAAACAAAATAAAATAAATGAAGTTAAAAATTTTCTTTTGGATAAGCTTAAAAATAAAGCGAAAGTAATTGATGTGAATGAAGCTGTTAAAAAGGGGTTATTTGGTTTATTAAATAAAAAACCTAAAAGAAAATTTTATGAAAGAGCTGGCGACTTAATTATTCTTCCCTTAAACAATAACACGGTTTGGTATAAGCATTTTAAAGGGGAAAAACTTCGTTATATAGGGCTTCATGGAGGATTAACTGAGGAAGAAATGATTATTCCATTTGCTGCTGCTAAGCTTTCTCAAATTCAAAAGGCTTTTTAAATGTTGTATGCAATAAAATTTAGCTTAATTATTTTAAAAATTATTTTAAAATTATTCATTAATTCATTATGTATTTTATTGCAAGTTTTGAAATGGCTTTAAGCAAAAAATAACCTATAAGATTTATTGCAATTAAGCTTCCTGCTAAAATGCTTAATAAAGAAGCATATAATGGAACATTAAATATAAAGCTTAAATAAAAGCCTACAATGCTTGTAATTATAAATGTTTCTATAATTGAAGCTAGCAACCAGCTTCCTTTAAATTTTAATTTTCCAATTTTCCATGCAATAAATGAAGCTATAAAATTGGCGAGGCTTCCACCAACAATATCTATTATCCCTAATCCACCAAAAAAATTTGCTATTAAGCAACCTATGGTTAAACCTATGATTGCTGGCCAACCAAAAATAATTGATAAAGGAAGAAGAGCATCTGCAACTCTAACTTGAAACAATTGAAAGCTTATTGAAGATAAAGAAACTACTCCTATAGCATATACAGCTGCAAAAACAGCTGTTAAAGAAATATTAAATGTTTTGCTTTTCAAATTTTTCCTCCTTCACCCGGGGTTTATATAGCGGAACGGGGGGGAGGACCCCTCACCCGCTGAAAACATTAAGGCTAACTAATATATTTAAACCTTTTTAAAACAATTAAGCCTATCATTAAGGATATATATAAATCAATTAAGCTTTGAAGAGTGTTCCAAAAGGTTACTTCAACAAAATAAGCTGTAAACCATGTTAAACCTAGAAAATGACTTATAAAACTTTGAAATCTAGGATTTGTAAAAAACTCTAAAACCTGTTTTGAGCTCATTCCAAAAAATACAGGTATAGCGAAGTATAGATTAAGAAAAACTGTAGCTAAATCACGTATTAAAATAGCTGTTAAGCTTGCTAAAATAAATAAGCGTTTATTTTTAAGCAGGTTAATTGAATTTTTAGTTTTTAAAGTAAATAAAGCTGGGATAGCAACCATCCATATGCTTGCTGAAATCTTCATTAATGCGCCAACCCAACCTCCTGCAAAAGGCCCTAAAAAACCTATAAGCGGAGCACTTATAAACATACAAAGCAAACTAGCTTTAAAACCGAAAAGCATCCAACAAATAATCCATGGAACAGCTACAAAATCAAGCCTCATAAACCAAGGCGTTAAAAATATTGGTGGAGAAACTTGAAAAAGAACAGATATAGGCGCTAATGCAGCTGCCCCAGTTAATTTTAACATTGATTTACGTGAATTCGTCATATTTCATTCGCCTAACTTTAACTATTTAATGAGGATGCAACTTCATAGTTACTATAGCTAGCTTATATATAAATATTTTTGAGTAAAAACTCAAATTTGAGTAAATAAATCCATTTTAGAAAATTCTAAAAATTAATCATTATGTTATGGGCAAATTATCATTTTATGTAATGGTGTACCCCCTAATTTTTCATAAAGTTTTGTATCAATTGTTATGAAGTTTATATTTAGTTTTTCTGCTAAAGCTAAATATGATGAATCATAAATTGTTAAAGCATATTTAATCGAAAATTCAATTGATTTTTCTTTTATTTCCTTATAGTAATGCAGAAAACAAAGGTTATTTAAAAACTTCCATACTCCTTTAAGCGTTCTTTTTAATTCTGTTTCGCTTAACTCTTTTAAAAAATAGAATTTTTTCCATAAAGCATTTGTAACCTCGTAAAGTGTTAAATCAAGTATATGAAGCTTATTGTATTTTCTAATTGTTTCTTTTATCCATTCGCTATGCTCTTCTGGTGTATAAAGCGCAACTATCGCTGAAGAATCAAGAACAGCTTCAATGGGCATGTTCTCTATCCTCGCGTATAAGCTCAGCTGCAGAAGTTGTTTTTCTTTTTGTTATTGATTCTCTAATTTCATCAGCTTCTTTTAAAACTCTATTTTTTAATTCCTCATTAACAAGCTCTTCAAGAAACTTTTTTACTTTATTATACCATTCTATATTGAGTTCATCAAGAAGTTTTTTAAGTTCTTTAGGAATTCTAATGCTGATTGTAACACTCATAAACATTTCACTATTTACTAATTTGTATACAATTAATATAAACATTTTGAATAAACATAAATTGTTTGTTGATATGATTCACTATCTTATTTCATTAATTTCTTAAAGTAAATACTTAAGAAAGCAAATGAAGAAATATGATTTAGGAAATAATGTTGAACCTTAAAAGATTTGAGTTAATTAAAAATCAAATTTATGAAGCTATTATTTCAGTTTATAATGAAGATAAGGAGCCTACAGCAGCACCTATGGGTGTCACAATAATTAATGAATCAACTTTTTTTATAAAACCTTTTAAACAAACTTCTTTGCTTAAACATTTAACATATTCGAAATGCGGTGTTGCCAATTTCACTTTAAACCCATTAATATTTTATTTAACAGCTTTTAAAGAGAAAAACCCTCAAGGAAAACTTCCCTTAAACCTTTTTAAACCAGCAAGCTATGTGGATGCTCCAAAACTTAAAAATTCAATTTTTTATATGGAATTTACCGTAAATAAGATTTTAAATGAATCAATAGATAGAGCGAAGATTGACTGCAATATAATAAGAATTGAAAAGGGAAATGAAAAAATTCAACCCTATTGCCGAGGATTATTCGCAGTTTTAGAATGTATAATTCACGCTACTAGAGTAAAAAAATATTTTCTTGAAAAAAACTTTAATGAAGCTGAAAAATTAATGCAATTAATCTTTTATTATAGGGATCTTATTGATAGAGTAGCTCCTGAAACAGATTATGCTAAGCTTGTTAAAACTATTATTAAGGATTGCGAAGAATGGAGGAATAAAGCAAGTGAAAGTTTATGTTAAATCGCCTTCAAGGCTTCATTTTACGCTTATAGATCTTAACGGTGAATTGGGAAGAATTGATGGAGGCATAGGTGTAGCTTTAAACTATCCAAATGTAATTTTAGAAGCTTCTAAAAACGAATCAATTGTTATTGAAGGATTAATGATTAATAAAGTAAAGCGTTTAACTGAAAAATTTATTAAAGCTATGAATATTAAGGAAGGTTTTAAAATTAATGTTAAAAAAGTTATTCCAAATCATGTAGGTTTAGGTTCTTCAACTCAACTTTCGCTTTCAATAGCTTCAGCTTTAGCTAAACTATTTAATATTAAAGCAGATGTTAAATATTTAGCTGAAGTTATGGGTAGAGGTGGAACATCAGGAATAGGTATAGCAGCTTTTCAATATGGAGGCTTTATAGTTGATGGAGGACATCCATTTAAAAAAAGAGGGGGAAAAAAAGCTTTTTTACCATCTAGAGCAGCTAAAGCTAAACCGCCACCAATAATAATTAGATATGATTTTCCTTTAGAATGGGGTTTTGTAATTGCTATTCCAAATCTTCCTAAAGGGCTTTATGGAAAAAAAGAAGTTGAAGCTTTTAAGGCTATATGTCCAACACCAAGCAGTGAAGCTGAAAAAATAAGCCGTTTAATTCTTATGAAGATGCTTCCAGCCTTAAAAGAATTAAATATTAAGGAGTTTGGTGAAGCTTTAACTGAACTTCAAAATATAAGCCCCATAAAAAAAAGTTTAATGCATCCAATAGTTAAAAAATGCATTAAAAAAATGCTTGATAATGGTGCATATGGTGCTGGGCAAAGCTCATGGGGACCATCCGTTTATGGTTTAGTTAAAGGAAAAAATAAAGCTGAAAAATTAGTTAAATCAATTAAAAGCTTTATTAAAGATGAAGAAAATATTGATGGGGAAGTGTTTTATTCAAATGTTAATAATAAAGGGGCGATCATAAAAATTTTAAGGTGAAAAATTTAACATTGAATGTTTTAATTGTTACAGGTAAATTAGCTAAGCAGGAAGTTGAAAAATATGCTGCTGAAAGCGGTGTGAACTATCAAGTTTTAACGCTTCCAATAGATGTAGCAGCGCTTATCCCATTAAAATTTATAGTAAAAGCATTGAAAAATTATGATCTTTCAAAAATAGATGTTATTCTTGTTCCAGGGTTAATTCAAGGAGATACATCCATAATTTCTAATACTCTTAAAGTTAAAGCTTTTAAAGGACCAAAGCATGCAGCAGATTTACCTATAGTTTTAAAGCTTCTTAACGAGAAAAAAATTGTTTTATCAACGGTTAAACCTGCATGCGATTTTATTAAAGATCAAATTAAAAAGGAAGCTTTAAAAAAATTAACCGTTATTTATAAAAGATTTCAAAAAACAATTGATTTAAAAAATGCTATTCCTATAGGAAAGGGGAAAAGCAAAATATTAATTTCTAGAAGGCTTCCACCTAAAATTTTAGCTGAAATTGTTGATGCTTCAATTTTAAATGAAAAAGAAGTTAAAGAAAAAGCTGTTTACTATGCTAATTCAGGTGCAGATATTATAGATGTTGGAATGGTTGCTGGAGGAGGAAACCCTAAAAAAGCAGAAAAATTAATTAAATTAATAAAGAAAACGGTAAGTAAACCTGTTAGCATTGATACAGGTGATTTAGAGGAAATTGAAGCAGCTGTTAAAGCTGGTGTAGATTTAATTTTAAGCTTAAATGGTGAAACATTAAAAGATGCTAAATTTGCATGCAACACTCCAATAGTTGTTACTCCAACCTTAAAAAATAATCGTTTTCCAGAAACTGTTGAAGAAAAAATTAAAGCTTTAGAAGAGAATATTCAACTTGCAAGGGAGCTTGGTTTTAAATGGATTATAGCTGATCCTGTTTTAAAACCAATTTTAACCCCAAGCTTAATTGATTCCCTAATTGCTTACTGGAATTTTATAAAAAGAAATCCTGAAACACCTATTCTTTTTGGAGCTGGAAATGTAACTGAATTGATGGATGCTGATTCCCATAGCCTTAATTTGCTTTTGGCTGGTTTAGCTTTTGAGCTTGAAGCAAGCATAATATTAACTACGGAGGCAAGCAATAAAACTAAAGGTTGCATTGAAGAGCTTTCCACAGCTGTAAAAATGATGCTTTTAGCTAAGGATAGAGGGGGCCCACCTAAAGATTTAGGAATAGACCTTTTAATTCTTAAGGAAAAAACTGCTAAAGATGAATTGAAACCTAGAGGTATTAAAGCAATCCATGTTAAAAGAAAGCATAAATTTATATATGATCCTAAAGGATGCTTTAAAATATTTATAGATAGAAAATCAAAAGAGCTTGTGCTAGTTCATTATAATTATAAAAATGGTAAACCTAACTTTGCCTTTAAAGATAAAGATCCAATAAATCTTTGTAGAGAAGCAATAAGCAAAGGTTTAATTTCTAGATTGGATCATGCAGCTTATTTAGGCATTGAACTTATGAAGGCTCAAATAGCGTTAAAAACAGGTAAAAGCTATATTCAAGATTCACCTTTATTTTAAGGCTTTTAAACTTATAAAATCATTACCGTAAACCTTAAATACTGGTTATGCAAAAGTTGAATTGTAATATTTTACATTAAGTGGTAAAATTGAACAACACAATGAATAAAACAAAAATCTTAATGCTTATAGCTGTTTTTTCAGCTTTATATTTTGTTTTAAGAATGATCCCAACATTCCCTATGATAGGTGTTTCAGGAGGCTCATTTGCTTTAGCTGATGTTTTAGCCTCTTTATATGGTTTAATTTTAGGTCCATTTATAGGTGGTCTCAGCATTATAATTGGAACATTTTTAGCTATAGCAGCTGGTAAACCAATAATTTTTATGGGATTTGATTTTCTTCCAGCCTTAATAAACGCATTAATAGTTGGTTTAATAATTAAAAAGCGGACGGCTTTACCTATAGGTTTAAACGCTTTGCTTTTTGCTTTATTTCTTCTTCATCCATATACAGCCATAACAGTTTCAATTAAATTTTTTAATTTTAAAACTCAATTTTTCTTTCCATGGCTTCATTTAATAGCCTTCATAATTCTTATTTTTCAATTTAAATTAAAAATTGCTGATTGGTTAAATAAAAGTTTGAAAGCTAAAGTTGCAGCTGTCTCAATATTAACTTTAATAGGAACGATGGCTCAGCATTTAACTGGAGGATTGCTTTGGGAAACAATTTATGGTAGTTTTATGAATAAGGCTCCTGAAGTTTTTAAATCAGTTTTATGGCCTGCTGTATTTTGGGTTTATCCTTTTGAAAGAATTTTCATAGTAATTATAGCTACTATAATTGGTGTTCCATTGTTAAGAGTGAAAAAAGAATTGATAAATAATGTTTAAATAAATATTTATTTTGAAAAATTTATTTTTCTATTGAAATTTTTTTCCAATATTTTGAAGCATTCATTAATGCTGCTGAAGATGCTATTTTTTCATTTAACTCCTCTAATGTTAATGGTATGGCTTCTATATGAGGTTTAATTTTTTTTCTCCATTGAATTTCCTCTATAATATCGATTCTTTTTATAAAAGGTAAATTTTTAAAATCTTGAGAAACAATTATAACATCTATATCGCTATGTTTAAGCCAATCCCCTCGAACGCTGCTTCCAAAAACATAAACAAAATCAACTTTTATTTTTTCAGACAAACCTTCTATAAACGTTTTTATTATTGCTTCAATATTTTCTCGCATTCATTAATCACCATTTCAGCGATTTTAACAGCTTTTTCAGCTTCTTCCCTATCTACAGATTCGCTTGGTAAACCATTAGCTGCATCAGGATATCTTGTCACTGTATAATACTTATTTAAAGTATATAGTTTTTCTTCAAGTTCATTTGATAAAGAAAAGTTTTGCTCTTTCAATAATAAGTAAAGTTCAGTAACCGTATGTATTTTTGGCGGTTCCTCCCTTTTTACAACAAAAAAAAGTGCCTTAAATATTTTTTCAACAGCCTGTTGAGCAAAAAAAGCTGCTCTAAACCATCTTTTTCTTAATAAAGCATCTTTAGCATCTTCTAAATCTTCATAACTAGCTTTCAACCATAATTGAGCTTCTCTACGCATATGATTCACTATTAATTGAAATATAAAAAGTAAACATATAAGGTTTTTTAAATATTATTAAAAATAGTTAGTAAACTTTTAAGGAGGAAAAAAAAGATTGAAAAATCTTTTGCCTCAAATATTTAGGAAAAGGCTTATTATAGAAGGGTTTTATGAAGCTAATATAAATAAGGAGTTTATTAAAAAATTTCTTAAGGATTTATCTGATTTTTTAAAAATGAATGTTATAACTGAACCTTTAATTTTTTCTCCAGAAGAAAAAAGTGATGTTCATAAAGGTTTAGGAGGTTTTATGGCTTGGGTTGAATCTGGAGTAGCTTTATATACTTGGAGCATATACAAATTTTTTACCCTCGATATTTATTCATGCAAAGATTTTAATTTAGAGGAAACTGTAACCTTCATTAAAAAATATTTAAAGGCTTCCAAGCTTGTTTATGAAGAAATTAAATATAGTTAAATCGTTTGCTTCAATTCAAAAAGCTTTTCCATTTTTTACTTTAATTAAAATAAAAGTTTAATTTATATGAGGTTTCTTTAATGAAGGTTATTCCAGTTGCAGATATTAAAAATGGTTTGGTTGTATGGGCTAAAATGGGTTTGAGGGAAAATTATAAACCTCTTGAAAGTTGGTTATGCCCATCTTCAAATTTGTTAATGCTTATTAAAAATTTAAGGGAAATAGGTTTTAAAGAAGTTTATTTAGCTGATTTAGATGCTATAGCTGGTAAACCTAAAAATTTTAAGCTTTACAATGAAGTAAGCAAATTAATAAATTTAATTTTGGATTGCGGTATAGAAAAATTAAATGAAATTGAAGAATGCTTAAATGCAGGGGTTTACAAAGTTGTTTTAGCTACTGAAGTTATGCCAAGCCTTGAATTAGCTAAGGAAGCTGTTAAAAAATTTGATTTAAACAATATTGTTTTAAGTTTAGATCTTAAAAATGGTGTTGTTTTATCGCGTTTAAAAGAGCTTTCAAATTTAAACCCTTTAAATTGCTTAAAGGTTTTTTCTAAAATTGGTTTTAAAGAATGTTTAATTATAGATATAGCTAAGGTTGGATCCTTTAAAGGATTAGATTTAACGCTTCTAAAAAAAATAAAGAGAGAAATTAATTTAAAGGTTTATGCTGGTGGAGGAATTAAAAACCTAAATGATCTTTTAGAATTAAAGCGTATAGGGGTGAATGGCGCTTTAATAGCGTCAGCACTTCATGAAAAATTAATTTCTTTAAGCGATCTTAAAAGCTATGGGTTTATTTAATTGAAGCATTTAAAAATTTTGGTTTTTGAAGCTGCTTCAGCAGGTTTATTTAAAATTGAAAAAGCTAATTTAAGCATTATTTCTGAAGGTTTAACAATGCTTTCAGCTTTAACAAAAGATTTAATTAAAGCAGGATATAAAACCTCGGTGGTTTTAAATAAAAATTTAATCGATTATTTTAATGTTAAAGCTGAAGTTTTTAAAGTTGAAAAATTAAATTTCTTTTTTTTAAAGCGGATAGCTAAAAATCATGATTTCACATATGTAATAGCGCCTGAAACAAACAATATGCTTTCAAAAATTCTTGAGGAACTTGAAGGTTTACATTTAAATTCAAGCATTGAAGCTGTTAAGTTAACCTCAAATAAAAAAGCTTTAGCAGCTATTTTAAAAGAAAAAGGCTTGAATACACCTAGAATTTTTAATCAAGAAAGCTTAAAGGATTTAAATTTTCCATTAATTGTTAAACCTTGTTTAAGCAGTGGATGCGAAGGTTTAAAAATAATTAAAAACCTTAAAGAATTAAAACAAGCTTTAAGCTTGCTTAAAAATAATGTGATTATTCAAGAGTTTATTAAAGGTGTTCCAGCAAGCGTTTCTTTAATTTCAAATGGATTAAAAGTGAAAGCTTTATCCTTAAATAGGCAATTTATAAAATTTAATAATTCAGAATATTTAGGCGGTTTTACACCTTTTAATCATAAATTAAAGTTTGAAGCTTTAAAAGCAGCTGAAAAAACTGTTAAAGCTTTTAAAGGTTTAAAAGGTTATATAGGTGTCGACTTAATGCTTTCAAAAAATGGCCCTTACATTATTGAAGTTAACCCTAGATTAACTGTTTCCTATGCAGGTTTAAGCAAAACTTCAAAATTTAATTTAGCAAAATTAATTATAGCTTCAAGTTTGGGAGAAAATGCTGAAGTTAAATTAAATTTTAAATCTTCATGCTTTTTCCGAAAAACATTATTTAAAAATTTAACTAAAGAATTTACTTGGAAAACAACATGTTTAAAAGAGTTTTTAACTCCACCTGTAGGTGGATTTAAAAAATTTAATGAAGGTTATGGTTTTATAGCTGTGATGGCAAATAACATTTTTGAAGCTGAAAAAAAATATTTTGATTTAATTAAAAAGATAAGCAATGAAGTTAAGGCGGTTTATAAATGGTGAAAGTTTTAGGTTTAGATGTTGGAGGAGCAAATATAAAAGCGGCATATATAGAAACGGAAAATAAAATTTTAAAAGATGTTAAAGTTTTAACAGAGTATTTTCCAATTTGGAAAAGGGGAAAAGAAAATTTAGAAAAACCTTTAAAACAAATAAAAAATAGTTTTTTAAATATTGATTTGTTAACTTTAACTATGACAGCTGAGCTTTCAGACGCTTATTTTTCTAAAAGAGAAGGAGTTTTGCATATTCTTAATGTTATAAAAAATGTTTTTTCAAATATTGAAGTGAAAGTTTTAAATGTGAAGGGTGAGCTTTTAACAATTGAGGAAGCTAAAAATAAGCCTTTAGAGGTTGCTGCAGCCAACTGGTTTGCTACAGGATGGTTAGCTTCAAAATTAAGTAAAGATTGCATAGTTATTGATGTGGGAAGCACAACAACATCAATAATTCCTGTTTTAAATGGGAATGTTGCTGCTAAAGGAAAAAACGATTTAGAAAAACTTATTTTAGGAGAATTAGTTTATACAGGAGTTTTAAGAACTAATGTTGCAACTATAGTTTCTAAAGTTCCTGTAAAAGGAAAGCTTGTTAATGTTTCTTCAGAGTTTTTCGCTCAATCTGGAGATGTTCATTTAATTCTTGAAAATATAAATCAAAATGATTATACGGTTGATACTCCTGATGGTAGAGGTGTTTCATTAAATGAGGCTGCAGCTAGATTAGCAAGGGTTGTATGCGCTGATTTAGAGCTTTTAACATTTAATGAAGTGAAAGCTATTGCCAAATATGTTTATGAAGCTCAAATTGAACAAATAGTTAAGGGATTAAAAAGGGTTGTTAAGCATTTTCCAATTCTTAAATTTAAACCAGCTTATGTAGCTGGGTTAGGTGGAAAAATTTTAGCTTGGAAAGCTCTTGAAAAGGCAGGTTTTAAAACTTTGAGAGAATTATCAAATTTTATAGGTGTGTCAGAAGCTAAAGCTGCTCCAGCATTTAGCTTAGCGCTTATGGGAGCTGAAGCTTTAGAGGGTGAAATTAAAAAATGGAAGCTGTGTTAAAGCTTGGAGGAAGCTTAATTAAAAAACCTTTTCAACTTAAAAAATTATGCATTAAATTAGGTAGGTTAGCTAAAAAAAAGCGTTTAACAATTGTTCCAGGTGGAGGAGAATTCGCTGATGTTGTTAGATTTCTTGATGAAACCTTTAAGCTTCCAGCTTTAAAAGCTCATGAAATGGCTATTTTAGCAATGGATTTATATGGGCTTTTTTTGGCAAGTTTAATTCCAAATTCTCAACCAGTTAAATCATTAAGAAAATGCATAAAATTAAGTTGTGAAGGTATTTTACCAATAATTTTACCTTATGAAATTTGTATAAAAGCTGATTTTAAACCTTCCTGGGATGTCACTTCAGATACTTTATCAGCTTATATAGCTTCTCTTTTAAAAGCTGAAAAATTAATTTTAATTAAGGATGTAGATGGCATATATGATAGGAAAGGAAAAATTCTTAAAGTTGCCTCTTTAAATTGGCTTAAAAAAAATGAATCTTGCGTAGATAGATTTTTCCCAAAAATTATAGAAAAGGTTAAAATTAAAAGTTTTATTGTTAATGGTTTTTACCCAAATAGAATTGAAAAAATCTTGTTAAATAAAGAAACTTTATGCACAATAATTAAGTTTTAACAAGTTTAAAAAGAGATTTTACTTTTTCGCTTTTTACCCTTCCATTTAACCAATTATTTACATCGCATACGCTTCTTCTTACACCTATTATATCAGCCTCAAGCATTTTAACTTTTTCAACATCATTTAAACTTAATGAGCCTGCTAAAGCAACTGTTAAACCATAGCTATGAGCTTCCTTAATTAAGCTTTTTAAATCTTCAAAGCTTAAATATTGAAAAAGATTTTTTAAAGATTTATTTTTTACATCTATAAGTATTCCATCAGCTTCAGCTTTTTCAGCTATAATTGGAAGATTAATGGGATTTAATAAATCTAAAAAAGCATAATCAGCATAACCGCAAATTATAACTTTTACTTTTGAATAAAAATTTTTAACTGCTTTAACTATCCAGCTTGCCATTTTTAAAGCTTCATCAACAGTTTTTACATTGTAAAGACCAGCTTTCACATAGTTTACACCTAAAGAGGCTGCGCCTAAAGCTGCTAAAGAAGCTGTTCCAGGTAAATTAGGTAAATCCCCTATAGTTGCGCTAACTTCAACTTTTCCTTCAGCAAGATTAACAATTTTCTTAATTAAAGTTGGATGTGCAGCGCCTAAAGCGCCTTCCTTAGGATTTTTAACATCTAAAATATCGCATCCACCCTTTAAAGCCTCTAAAGCTTCAAATTCATTTATAACGCTAACAAGAAGCTTCATAAAATAAAGATGTTTAAAACCATGCTTTTAAACCTTTATATGATTTAAAAACAAAATGATTTTAATTTGAATTTGCAAAAACATAAATAATGATGATAAAAATTGATTTAATAAGGTGAAGCACTTTGGAAACATTGTTATTAACAGATGAAGAAGTTAAACAGCTTCTTTCTATGAATGAAGTTCTTCAAGCTGTTGAAAACGCTTTTATTGAAAAAGGCTTTAAAAGGGTACAAATGCCCCCTAAAGTTTATCTTTTTTATTATAATCATGAAGGAGATTTAAGAGTTATGCCCTCTTACCTTGAAAAATATGAGCTTTCCGCAGTTAAAATTGTGAATTCCCATCCAAAAAATAGGGAAAAATATGGTTTACCAACAGTTATGGCGATAGTTATTCTTATAGATCCAAAAAATGGTTTTCCCCTAGCAATAATGGGAGGAAAAACCTTAACAGAAATGCGAACAGGTGCTGCAGGAGGTGTAGCTGCAAAATACCTTGCAAGAAAAAATTCAAAAATTGTTGGAATTATTGGTGCTGGTGCTCAAGCTAAAACTCAATTAGCCAGCCTTATTGAAGTATATAAAGGATTTGAAGAAGTAAGAGTATGGAGTCCAGATGAAACTAAAGAACAATTTATAGCTGAGCTGCAACCTAAATATGTTGATGCATGCAAAATTATTGCTGCAAAAACTATAAGGGAGGCTGTTGAAAATGCAGATATAATTGTTACAGCAACTCCATCAAGACAACCTTTAGTAATGAATGATATGATTAAACCAGGAGTACATTTTAATTGTATAGGAGCTGATGCGCCTGGAAAAGAAGAGCTTGATCCTAATATTCTAAAAAGAGCTAAAATAGTTGTTGATGATTTGGAGCAGGCAATTCATAGCGGAGAAATAAATGTTCCATTAAGTAAAGGAATAATAACAAAAAAGGATGTTTATGCAGAGTTAAGCGAAATTGTTATAGGATTAAAACCAGGTAGAGAAAAAAATGAGGAAATAACAGTTTTTACTTCAACAGGTTTAGCAATTCAAGATGCTGTAACAGCAGAAATTGCTTATCATAAAGCAATAAAGAAAAATATAGGAAAATTTATTAAACTATTTTAGCTTATAAACCTAAACAAAGCAAAACTGCTTTTTAAACAATAATTGTTTCTCATCCAGTTTATTTACATTTATTATGATAAGAAAAGAGGAAAATTAAATATGCTTCAGATAATGATTTTAGGTTCCGCTGGAGCTGGAAAAACAAGTTTAACAGCTAAGTTTGGTGAATGGTTAAGTAAAGAAGGTTTTAAAGTTATTTATGTGAATTTAGATCCTGGATGCATTTCTTTACCTTATAAACCAAATTTTGATATAAGAAAATACTTTACTGTAAAGGAGCTTATGGAAAAAGAAGATTTAGGACCTAATGGCGCCATGATTAAAGCTTCAGAATTAATGCAAGAAAACATTAAAACATTCTTAAGTGAAATCGAAAAGTTTAAAGGAGATTTTATGCTTATTGATACTCCTGGTCAAAGCGAAATATTTGTTTTTAGACCTTCAGGTCCATTTATAGCAAAGGAATTTAGTTTAAAAGCTCCTACTGTAGGCATTTATCTTATAGATCCTTTTTTAGCTGAAACCCCATCAAGCTTAACTTCAGCTTTTTCCTTAGCTTTAGCTTCTCAACTTAGATTAGGAATACCGCTTATTATAGTTCTTAATAAAGCAGATGAAATTAAAAATGAAGATTTAGAAAAAATGATTTCAAATTACGATTATTTAAAAGAAAAAGTTATTCAAGAAAATGTAGGCGCCATAAAAGATTTAGCAATTCAATTGATTGAAGCTTTAAAAAATTTAGCTTTTGCACAAAGATTAATAAAGGTTTCAGCTAAAACAGGCGAGGGAATGCCTTATCTTTTTGATTTAATTCATGAAAGCTTATGTGAATGCGGAGATTTAACTTGAAAATAAATGATTTTTTAATAGGCTTAAAGCTAAAAAAGAAAAAAGAGAGGATTTCAACACAAATAACGCTGCAATAAGGCTTTTTACACCTCTACCAACAATAGTTAATACAGCAATTTTTAATAAGCTTGAAGACTTAAATTCTAAGAGAAATATTTAAATTTTTAAAATTCTTTTTTATTTTTGGCGAATTTTATTGGCTAAGAAGATTGCTGAAAAAATTCCAACTTGGATTTCAAGATTTCTACTGCCTGAAATTAGAAATATAGTTAAAGAAGAAATTTCAAATCAATTAAAACCAATAGACGCCAAAATATCAGCTTTAGATGAAAAAATAGAGGAAAGAACAAAATCTTTAGAGGCTAAAATATCAGCGTTAGATTCTAAAATCGATGAAAAAACAAAAGCTTTGGATTCTAAAATTGAAGAAAAAATAAAATCTTTAGATATGAAAATTGAAGAGAGAACAAAGGCTTTAGAAGCTAAAATAACAGCTTTAGATATGAAGATTTCAGCTTTAGACTCTAAAATTGATGAAAAAACTAAAGCTTTAGAAAAGGAAATAATTTCTTTAAGAAATGAAATGAATGAAAAAGCTAAATCTTTAGAGGATAAAATTTCAAGTTTAAGAAATGAAATGAATGCTAGATTCGATTCAATAGAAAAAAGGCTTCCATTAATAGAAAGAATAGCCCTATTAGAAGCAAGAATGGAAAAAATAGAAAGGCATATAGGAATACATTAAAAAAGAGAAAAATAAGCAAAATAAGGAAAAATTTAGATGCGCTTCAGCTGAAACTAAAGTTTTAGGTTTATTTGTAAAAAGTTTATGTTTATAATAATTTATTTAATAGCTGAGCATCTATAAAATTTTAAAATTTTATCAATAATAGATGGTAATTAATATATAAAACCAATTATGAAAACAGTCATAATAATAGCTTTTAAAGCTAGCAAATTTTAGAATAAAACCATCTAAAAATCAGCTATAATGAATAGCTTTCATTAATCGCCCAGTATTAAATAAATCGTTTCAACTTTAATTAAAAAATAACATTTTAAAATAATGTAGTTAAATATTTAATATTTGCAATAACTCCATTTTTAACAATTAGATAAATGGTGAATAATGTTTTTTGTTAAAAAAAAGCGATAATTTAAAAAGAGATTAAATTTTAGTAAAATAAAAACAAAAGTTAAATTTTATGAAGAAGAAATAAACTTAGAATTTAATTATAGCTTAAAATAGCTGGGCCGGTCGTCCAGCTCGGTTAGGACATCCGCCTTACACGCGGAAGGTCGCCGGTTCAAATCCGGCCCGGCCCACCAAATTTTTATGAAGACTAAGTATGCTTTTTTAATGAGGATGTTAAGAGTTAATATGAGAATTTGACTAAAGGTTCTAAAATAATGGCCTATGTTTCTTTAAGGTGTTTAGGCT
>Ga0209225_1001002_pt1 | contig 29948 bp, 32 predicted proteins | sample WasSprMetagenome_FD_184732 | JGI IMG/M metagenome (GOLD analysis project Ga0209225, IMG submission 184732) | Sulfidic aquatic microbial communities from Washburn Spring, Yellowstone National Park, USA - WS (SPAdes) (version 3) | ecosystem: Environmental > Aquatic > Thermal springs > Hot (42-90C)... | reverse complement strand
CTCGCCTCTCCCGCGTTGACTAGGGAGAGACCCCTCCTTCATTGCCGCCGCTGTGTCGCCGACCGCGGCGCTCCAGAGCGTCATGGGCTCGTCCACCGCCCCCGCGGGAAGACCCGAGAGGGCGGCTTCACCTTCACCGCCTCTTCGGTCCCGCGCGCTGGTTCCACCCCTTTGAGGGGTCCCCCTTTGAGGAGGCCTGGAGTACTCGCCGCTCGAGGCGGCTTTCCCCCAGGGGAACGGGTTTTGGAGGCGTAGCGCTAGTACGCTAGGGTGTGCGAGTGCTCCTCCAGCCACTCCCTCAGTAAGCTTAGCACTCTTACCGCTAGCACGCTGTCGTCGTCGCACTCCTCCTTCACCATCCGCGCGAAGTAGTTGTAAAGCATGTTGTAGTGAACTCCCTTATCCCTGTCCCAGCGTAAGTGGCACTTCGGGCACTTGTAGATTCTGCTACGCTTCGTGTGCACGACCTCAGTGCCTTTAGTGCTGCAGCGTGGGCAGACCTTCCCGCTAGCGCTAACCTTCCCCATCTTCGCCCCCTCGTACACCGCTAGGTTCTTCAGTCGCTTCCTACCCCGCAGCAGCGTTCCTTGGAGCTCCGTCCCCCTCAAGGAATTACTGTCAATCGGCTCTACGAGTATCAGCGCGCCCATCCCTCTCCTCACAGCCTCCCTGACCAGTTTTCGCACCTTCGCCACCAGCTCGCAGACGAAATCGCTGTTCAACCGCTTCTCCCTCTCCCTCGTCTTCTCGGCGAGCCTCCTCGCTCTCTCCGTCGTTAGCGTCTTCAGCACCTCCGGCGGGAGGAATTTCGCCAGCCGTCTTTTCGTCTCCTCGCTCGGCTTGTCAGCGTAGCTCTGCAGCAAGGCGGCGACCTCCCGCCGGAAACCGTGGTTTACTGGTCGCATCTTCTCGAAGTGTGTCATTGCCACCTTTGTTTCATTGATGTACCAATAGGCGAGCGAGTGCCCGTGCCTAGAGTTCTCGTCGATAGTCGCAACCTTGAGCGGGAGCTCCAGTCTAGCGCGCAGCGCGCGGTGAGCTGCGATGCGCAGGAAGCCTCTGCGCGTCACCTGCAGCGTGAACTCCGGTCTCGGCTCCAGCAGGTTCTCCTCGACCAGCGCTCTCACGAGGTTCCTCCGCAGCGGCACTCTCACGCCGTAGCTCGCTATTCTCAATTCTCCCTTCCGCAAATCGATTACGCACGGCGCGTTCTTGTTTCCCCGTACAGAGCCGTCCGGCGTTACAAATCTCATGAGCAGGAGTAGCGGAGGTGTTTTCGGCGGATTTCTTTTCCCAGCTTCCTTCCGCATCCTCTTTGTATTCTCATACATTTCAGCCCATTCTTCAGCGTAGTAGAACAAGCCCTTCGGCAAGTTTCCATTTCCTTTATTAATAAGTTAACTCTATTCACTCTAATCTTCCAGACTCGCCAACCCGGCCCTGGGGTGGTCCCGTTTGCTTTCCCATCCCCTCCCACGGTCCCACTCCTCGTGAGGGGTGGCCGCCCTGTTGGGGCGGGATATGGGAGGGGTTGGAGCCGCTTTCGAGCCGCCCTCAGCTCAACGCTTCCCTTCATTCCCACCCCCAGCACCACTTGGGGGGATTTCCAGCTCAGGGATCCGAGGCTCCGACCCTTTCACAGCGTCCACCCTTACCGCGTTCTCCATGCGGCTCACTGGTTGAAAAATCAAGGTAGGGGTTTTAAAGCTTACCCATAGTAGACTGAAATTAAATTTTTCTAACCAAAAAGTTAAAGAAAAAGATAGAGAATGCGCAACCATACTATAGAGAATATTCTGAAGGAGTTAGGCAGGCGAAAGGTTTCAGCAGCGCGCAACCGCCTTTCAGCGCGCAGACAAAACGGTTTTGTCCCCGAGCCAGCAAAAATTATCGTTAATTAAGAAGGGCGCGCCATTATCGAGGAAGGTTTTCGAGGCGCATTTCGAGAGCGTTTCTCGCGTTAGTGGACGCTGTTTAACGTTAAGCGCCAGCTCCCGGCACGATTCCCAAGCTCCGCATAACAAGGTTCAACCCTTCCCTAGTTATTTTACCGCCCGGGCCTACGACCTGCTCGTATGGAGGGTAGATGAGGAAGCCCTTGTAGTAACCGCTCGGATTAGCGTAATAGAATACGTGAAGCACCAGTATGAGGAGGTTCAACTGGTCTGAAGTGAGCGTTCTTTCCAATCTCTCGGCTTCCTCTTCGCTGATGTCGACTCTTTTCAGTAGAGACTCTAGGATTCCTTTAGGGTCATCGTCCATAACCGATAGCACGTCGGATAGGCTCAAACCCGCATCTTTGAGGAAGTCCTCAAGGGCCTCCTTTAGGGTTATTACCCTCCTCACGCGGCGAAAACGCGTTATGCTCTTAAATAGCCTTCGCGGCTGCGCGAGCCGCTCATATGGATACGCGAGCCCTACCACGAACAATTGTATCGAATCGCGCATCGCACTCTACCAGCCAGTTTCAGTGCTGTAGATCAGAAAAGTTGTACTCAACAAGACGACGTTCCGCGATCTCAGCGGCTGACCGCTTAATTTAGTGGGGATTGCGCTATGATGGTGCGCTCTCTGAGGCTTCGTCTTTTTAAACTGTGTACACGTTAAAGCTATAAAGTTAGGCTTACAGCCATTGCTGGGAGGAGCCTTTGAGCGCTGTTTGCCCCTACTTATACAGGGATAGGGAGGGGAGATTTAGGTGCGAAGCGTCAGGGAACGTTGTCGACCCGGGGTTGATGCCGTGCCTGGCGAACTATAGGGAATGCCCTTTCTTCGCAGCGGCCACGGCTAAACCCGCCCACCCTCCGGCAATCGAGGCAGAAACTGAAGCGGTTGCAACGGTCGCCGAAGAGGCTCCCTTAGAGGAGGTTCGCGCACCGGTCGAAAAAGGCATCGAGGAGGTGGAGGAAGAGGTGACCCGAAAGATCAAAATGGCCGAGGAGATGGCCATGAACCTGAACGAGAAATGGAAGGAGTACGAGGAGACCGCCCGGCAGCTCATGAAGTTATGGGAAGAAACGTCCATGAACGGTCGCCACGCGCTCGAGGCTGTAAGCAGCGTGATAGACCTGTACGAGAAGATACTAGATAACCTCGATACCCTTTTGAAGAGCGGGCGGATCTCGGAAAGATCTTACGAAGAGTTGAAAAAAGAAACGCAATCAAATCTAGAGAAATATAAAAATATCAAAAATGATTTAGAAAGTGCCCTTAAAAATGCCGAAAGGTTGGTCGTTCCGCACATTCAGCGGGTAAAAGTGGCGGAAGCTCGGCCGGAGCTGGGCAAGCTTAGGTTGGCGTTGATGAAGCTGGAACAGATGTTTAAGGAGGGGAAGGTGAGCCAGGAGACCTACGAGCGCATGAGGAAAGAGCTGGAGGCTAGGATACGCTGGCTAGAGCAGCTGGCGGGTGAGGCAGCATGAGCGAAGAACCACTGCTTCCTTCGGAGGCGGAAACTCGGGACAGCCTATCCAGCGAGCTGGATAGACTGGACAGCGCGTGGAAGGATTACGTGGAACGCGTGCGGGCTTTGGCGGACGAGTGGGAAAAGCTGAAAATCAAATATTTAGAGAAAATCTCGAGGACGGAAAGTTTGCTCAAGGCTACAAATGCAGATTTAGAAAAGATAAATATAGAACTAACCCTCGGTTTAGCGAGCGAGGACGAGAAGCGAGATGAAAAGAGTAAGTTAGAGGAAAGGAAGGCAAAGCTGGAGGCCCGCTTAAGAGCTCTTCAGGAAATAGTTGAAACGATAGAAGATAGACTTCTCGAACACCTTTCACGAATAAGAGAAACCTAATGAGCCACGCTCAGCGTGAACGTGCAGCTTCCAGGATCTCCTTCGCCGCAGCGCCTGGATCGGAAGCCGCGTAGATAGACCTGCCTACAACCAATACATCGGCACCAGCCTCCGCCAGGCTTCTGGCAGTTGCCGGAGTGATACCCCCCGCAACCGCCACTTCGGCCCCAACCCTCCTCTTCAACGCTTTTACCGCGGTTGCAACAGCTTCTCGATCGATTTTACCGCTTCTTTGAACGTCGATAGGGATATGGTAGCATACAGCGTCAACCCCCAACTCTACAAGCTCGACAGCCCGCTCGATCGGGTTGGCTACGCGCATGAGGTCGGCGACCACCTTCCCGCCCAACCTGTGGGCTGCCTCGACCGCAGCCACAATAGTCTCTTCGCTCGCCAAAGCGAGCACAGTCATGTACGCAGCTCCGCTTGATATCGCCAGCTCGGCCTCCAACCCCCCGACATCGGCTGTTTTCGTATCGGCTACCACAGGGATGTCGCGGAAGAGATTTGAAAGCCTTCTAACCGCCTCCATACCCACTGCTTTGATCAGCGGGGTTCCCGCCTCCAGCAGCAAAGAGGTGTGATCGCACACCTCCGCTACTCTAGACGCTACGCGCAGAGCTCTTTCGAGATCCACGAGGTCAAGCGCTACTTGTAGCCGCACCATGTTCGATCAGGTTGAACTCCATCAGCAACTTAAACTCATCTAGCGACAGCTTTTCGCCCTGCTTGTACTTCTCCAAAGCCTTCAACGCGATCTCGTACAGCTCCGAACGTCTCCTGCTCAGCGTCCTAGAGAGCTCGGCTGCTTTCAGCATAAGAGCTGTTCTTTCTATTTCTTCTCTCAACTGTTTGATTTCGTTTATCTTCTCGATGTATTTAACGTGGTATTCATCAGCCTTCCTCCTCAAGGCTTCTTTCTTCTCAATCAATTCGCTCAGCTTAGACCGCAGGTTGTTCGCTTTATCTTTCAGATCTTTGAATTGGGTTTTTATTTCTAGATACTGGTTTGATAATTTTTTGATGGAATCGGTCAACTCTTTATGAATTTTTCGTTTTTCATTTAGTAACTGCCTTAAGTTCCTAACCTGATTTAAACACTCAGTGTACCTTTCGGCCGCCCTTAGGAGGGATTCAGCATCGCGTATTCTCTCCACGAAGCTCTTTTCCTCTTCGGGGTTCATAGTTCTAGTCTGGTACTCCCATTCTAAGTGCTCCAATCTCTCCTTTAATTCATAAACGTTTACTTTTCTTTTTCCGATTATCTCTTGAAGATTTTTAATTTCATTAAGCAAGTTTTTTATTTCATCGCTCAAAGCTTTTAGATCTTCTCTTATGCGATTCCTTTCCTCTTTGAGCTTTTGAACTTCATTGTAAAGCTCTTCTTTTTGTTTCTTCAATTTCATGTATTCCTCTTTCACGCTATTGTAGTCTGTTAAGAGCTGTCTTATATGATTTGAAATTTCTTTTACTTCTAGATTTAACGAATCTCTATTATTCTTTAATTCTAGAGCTTCCTTTTCCGATGCTTTCAAACGCTCCTTTAATTCTTCGAGCCTGGCTTTCAGAAGCTCGGGGTCCTCCCCCAGCATCTCAACACCGTTCCGCCGGGCTTCGGCGAAGCCTGCATTTGCTGGGCGTTATAAATGTTGTGCACCTCTCACCTCCTCCGCGAAGAGACCTTAACAGGGCATCCACGCATGTACTGCTCCGCTTAGCAGAAAACAGCGCCGCGCGGCGTCAGCTTCACGCCGAGGGCCGTAGAACCTCAGGCTAGCTTGCAAGCCCTTACGCGAGCTTGAGGGAAGGCCATCCCCCGCAAAACCTTTAAGCCCCTTTTTCTCCACTCGCAGGGCCCGTGGCCTAGCTGGTGAGGAGCGTATTTACCGCGCTCACAGGCGCCCGGCTGATAGCTCTGTGAGCGGTGTCGGAAACCGGGAGGTCCCGGGTTCGAATCCCGGCGGGCCCACCATGCAGCGAGGTTTCCAAGCCTCTAGGTCCCTTTTCGATGTTAGCGGGTTAGGGCTTCTCTGAGCCGTTTCAGGAGCTGTTCCCCAGAGCCTGAGGGGACGCGCACAGCTGCAGCCCTGGACAACCCCCCACCCCCTCCTCCGAGGTCGGCTGCTATCGGTGCAAGCTCTACTACGGCGTTAAACTCTGCATCCGGCGGGACTCTGCAAGTTGCAACAACCTCGCGCTCGTTGGGCGAAAACACTACGATGGCGATTTTGCCTCTTTCTCTGGCGAGACGCGAAGCGATGTGCCCGGCAAGACCGCCCAGCTTTATGTCTCGCGCGTCCACGAGCAAACCTCTTTCCCCTTCAAATACTATCCTCTGCTTTATCTCGGCGAGCTTCAGGGCTAGCGCTTTCTCGAATTCTTCAGCTTTAATTGCGACCTCGTCGTTAATGAACTTTCTTTCTTCAACCCACATCCTGACAAGCTGGGCTTTGAACTCTTCTTTCGAGGAGGGAGCGCTAAGCGCCGCCACGAGCCTATCCGCCAGAAACATCAACTCCCTATCCCCCACCGCGACGTTGTCGGCTATCTCGCCCAGTCTCGCCAGCTTCGCGTAAAAGCTTGGGTTGTCTGTTAAGGGGGCGAAGACCTCCCTAGCGATCGAGGAAGCGCACCCGCTGCTCGTGTAGAGGAGCGAGACGCCGAGCTCCGCTAGATCCAGCGAAACCCTGGCGGTCTGTATGTGGTGATCTATCCAGAGGATCTTAACTCCCTTCGCGACCAGATCCTCGAGGCTCCGCGAGACGGAAGGCCACACAGCTTCGTCGACGCCCACGTCGGTAATCACGACCAGCCTCGGAGGTGCGCTCAGCAGCCTCAATAGGGTTCTGTGGAGGACGTATGGCTGGGCGATGAGCAGCTTCGGGTAGATCCCTTTGCTTTTGCGGAATGCGGCTATAATCACTGCTGCGGACGCCAAACCATCCAAGTCACCGTGAGCCACTACGGCAGCCACATGCCCGAGCGCGCCAATCGGGCTATTTAAGAGCACGCCGGCGCGCAACTCTTAAGCGCGAGCTTCCCGCTGCGGTTGCGTGGCTGAACGGTTGCGCGTCGTCGTAGCGCGATTGCTGAGGGAAGGGCGCTCAAGCCTGGAGGATCTCGCCAGCGAGATCAAGGCATCGCCGGAGCTCGTGGCGAGAATGCTCGAAGGCTTTCCAGTGAAGATAGAAAGCGGGAGTGTCCTTGTCGAAAGCAAGGCCAACTTACTGCTCGAGGCGTGGAGAAGGGGCTTCGACCCGGTCGAGCTTTCCCTTAAAGCTGGCTGGAGGGACTTCGAGCAGCTCTGCGCGGAGGTGTTTGAAAGGTGCGGTTACAGGGCGCTTCTCAACGTTCGTGTGAAGTCTCGAGGAAGGTTCTTCGAGCTAGACGTCGTAGCCATAAGCAGGCCATGGGTCCTAGCAGTCGATTGCAAGAGGTGGCGCCGCTTGAGGAGCAGCCACTTGAAAAGCGCCGCCTCGATGCAGAGGGAACGCTGCAGCGCGCTCGCCAGCGCCCTCTCTTCAGCACAAAACCTGCGTGCGGAAGTTGGAGGGTGGAGCGAAGCTAAAGTAGTTCCCCTTGTAGTGAACCTATACGAAGGGGTCGTCAAAGTCCACGACGGTGTAGCGATCGTACCATTGAACAAGCTGGTAGCGTTCCTCAACGAGTTCGAGTCCTACACGGACGACCTGCTCGTGCTCCCGGTAAAGCTAGCAGAAAAGCTTGTGTAAACGCGCTATACGACCATCGTAACCATCGCAGCAAGCTTAGGCCAGCGCTCAAGCGCTTCCCTGGCAACGGGCCCGTGAATCTCAGTTCCTTTAGGGTCGCCCTCCGGTGTAATGAGGACGATGGCGTTGTCTTCGAACGCTATCCAGGTGCCATCCGGCCTCCTGTAAGGTCTCCTCTGCCTAATGACGATGCCGTGCATTATTTGCTTCCTCAGCTCGGGCTTACCCTCGCGCACCGAAACGACGACGACGTCTCCCACAGCTGCTCCGGGGATCCTCCTCCACGTCGTCTTCAGGTTGAGCACGCCGACGACTTTCGCCAGCCTAGCTCCGGAGTTATCCGACACTCTAACCAAGCTCTCCATGAATACTCCGGGCGTCCTGTGGAGGCGGTACGATACGCCCGATACCTTCGCGCCACGCTTAGCCAAGAAGGCTCACCCCTGCGTGCGCACCTCTCACCCTTTTTAAGCCTTACCCGACTTTACCCAAAACAACAAAAGACACCGATTTCGCTAAGGGTCTCGTCTCGCCTATTATCACCTTATCGCCGGGGCGTATCTCGATGCAAGGAGGCACCCGGACGTGCTTCTTCTTTCTGCGCCTCTCGTACCTCATGTACTTAGGCACGAAGTGCAAGTACTCGTGCACGACTACGGCTGTTTTGTCCATCCTAACTTTTTCGACGGTTACTTCCATGATAGCCCCTCTCACCGGCAACGTGCCATGCCATGGGCAAAGCGGGTCATCGCATGTCCTCTCGGGGGGTTTAATCCCCGGTATCCCTATATCCCTATGCCGCTTCTCGCTCATAGCCGACGGATGCCGCTCGTAACGCGTGCTTTTTATGCTTACCGCCTAGCTGCTTCCCCTGCGCGCGCGGAGGCTCTCGCGCTCACCACGTCCGGATTCTTTTCTTCAACCGTTCCTCCGGTCTCCCCACGAGCTCTCTCCCGTCGACTAGGACCAGAGTGCCGTCCGGAAGGTGCAGTAGCAACTTCACGTCGCTCTTTAGAACCTTCTTCCTCTCCCCTTCATCTGTGAGCAGAACCACAGTTCTCATCGTTTCATCCAGTATCGTCCCTTCGATCCCCACTTGGCACGCGTTTCGGCTCTCGGCAACCTTAGCTCGAAGCCCGATGATCTCGTGCAGCAGTATGTTGCGGGCGTTGCGCCTCATTGCCCAGCTTCTCGCAGCTTCTCTTCCCTCTCGACCGTGAGTATGCGCGCAATAGCTCTCCTAATTTCCCTTATTCTAGCCGGGTTCTCGAGTGTACCCCTAGCCGCTTGCGCTTTTAACCGGGCCAGCTCGGCTCTGAGCTCCTCAAGCCTGCGGCCCCGCTCTTCCCTGCTCATCCTTCTTATCTCGTCCGTTCTGAGGATAGGCATAGCAGCCCGCGGGCGGTAGAAGCGTTAATATTTTTTGCCGTGGAGCGGCGGTCTCTCCCGCTTGGCTGACAGCGAAAGCCCCCTAAGCTGAGAGTTAATTCCTGCAGAAGGTTTAATCACGGTTTTGAGAGGCGCACACTACTCGACGGGTTCGAATCTCACGCTGCAAGAATCCTAACGCGTACTCCGTAGATGCCGGGTTTTAAGAGGGCGTGAACCACAGCCTCATCGACGAGCTCACTAGGTTTTCCAGACTTGTAGATGAGCCCTGCCGAGTACTTCTCGAACCGAGACCTCTGCGAAGAAAGCTTCCCGCTGATGACTATCTCAACACCCTTTGCGCCGGCTTCCATAACCCTCCTTATCGCGACAAAGGCCGCCCTCCTGAACTTCACACCTCTCGCCATCGCTCTCGCTATACCGTAGGCGATCACCTTAGCGTTGAGATCCGGATTGTTAACCTCGATCACGTCGATCTGCGGGCGCTCCACCCCAAATTTCTTCTCCAGTAGCTCTTGCAACTCCTTCACGTTGGCCCCTCTCCTCCCTATAACCATCGCTGGGCGCTCTGCCAGTATGACGACGCGCGTACCGATGGGCGTGCGGAACAGCTGTACATCGATGTAGCCCGCATGCACCAGCCTTCTAGCCAAAAAGGCGTTCAGCTCCATGTACTGTACTCCCTTCTGAAGGAAAGATTTGGCTACCGTTACCATGCCACCACCGCGCTCCCAGGCATTCTACCACCGATCACGGGCGACCCCCGCTCCACCATATTTAAAATTTCACGCGCGTTCCTCCAAGCCCAGTTCTACGTGAACAAGCTGTTCGAACCATGGAGTAGCCCTGCCGAAGGCTCTCGGAATGTACGATTTGATCTTCATGCCTTTATGAGCTGCAGCGTGTACAACCCAAAGCCTAGAAACGTCCAAGCCCTTGTACTCGGCATTAGCCTCGGCGTTGAGCAGAACCTTCAACACGGCTTTCGCGGCTTTCACGGGGTACCTACCCGCCCCCATCCCGCGCTTATGCCCAACCTTCCCGTTGTGAACTCTGTAGGGGATAGGTTTCCTTTTGGCGATCACGTCCTCTAGCAGCTTTTTAGCCTCCTCAAGCTTCAACCCTCTGATGGCGTTCAACAGCTCCACGGTGTCCTTATACGATACCCTGAGATCACGCCCAGCCGCTATCGCCGTTCTCGCTGGGTCAAGCTGCACAGAGAATTTCCAGCGCACTGCGCTACCTCGCAGTTGCCATTTTAAATTTTACCTTAGCTGGTATCGCAACCCCGCTTCCTCTCGCCCTCCCTCACCGCACTAACGGCTCCTCTCTGCTTTTAGGCTCAGGCGATTTCCGCTCTTCGGGTGAGTGACGTACAGCCCCGGCAAAAACTTTAACCCCTTGCCTTTCGACTCCCAGACGGCGCCCCGGTAGCTCAGCCCGGTGGAGCGCCGGCCACGCGCGAACGCGCCGGAATTGTAGGCGGCGCCTCAGCAGCCAGGGCAGCCGGAGAGGGGATAAACCCACGGAGGACCCGGGTTCGAAGCCCGGCCGGGGCTCCACCTCAACCCATTAAGAGCACAATATTATTATATGCGGCGAGAAGCTTTACGCGAGTTCTTGCAATGATGATTGACCTGCCGCCGGAGAGGTGGCGAGATCGAATCTAAAGCTGAGCAGCGTTCTACGCGATGGAATTTACAATATGATGATTCAGTAGGACTTTATAAGGCTCTATATATTCGATAAGAAAAGCCTCTTATGCGCTACGCCGTAGGCCTCCGGAGAATGCGGGGAGCTACGGTCAGTGTGAAAGGCTTGAAAAAACGCTTTGGCGCTATCAAAGCGTTAGATGGAGTCACATTCGACGTGAAGAGCGGCGAGTATTTTGTGGTGCTGGGTCCTGTGGGCTCGGGCAGGAGCACGCTGCTCAGGTGCATAGCTGGGTTGGAGCGCCCCGACAGCGGCGACATCCTGTTCGATGGGGAGAGTGTCCTGGAGTTGCCGCCCGAGAAGAGGATGGTGGGCTACATGCCCCCCGGTTACGCGCTTTTCCCGCACATGACCGTCTGGGAGAACGTTGCTTACGGCTTATGGATAAAGGGCTTCTCCCGCAGGGAGGTGGAGGAGCGCGTGGAGGAGGCGTTAAAGCTCGTCGGGCTCCTCCACAGAGCTGAAAGCTACCCTTACCAGCTTTCGGGCGGCCAGCGCCAGCGCGTCGCGCTGGCTAGAGCCTTAGCTTCAGGCGCGCGCGTGCTGCTACTCGACGAGCCGCTAACAGCTTTGGACGCGGTGCTGACCTTAGAGGTTAGGCGGGAGGTTAGGAGGTTGGCTAAGAGTTTGGGTTTGACTGTTGTTCACGTTACGCACAATCAGGAGGAGGCGATGGCTATCGCGGATCGCGTCGCGGTGATGAGGAGGGGGCGTGTTGAGCAAGTAGGATCGCCGGAGGAGGTGTACTTCAACTCGGCCACACCTTTCGAAGCCCGTTTCATCGCTGACGCTAATTTACTGCCTGGTCGGTTGGTGAACGTGATGGACGGCTACGGCTTAGCTGAAGTTGAAGGCTTAGGGCCGGTTAAAGTCTCTCATAGGGGGCTCACGGCAGGTTCTACGGTCTTAGTAGCTGTAAGGCCGGATAGCATCAGAGTAGGCAGCGGCAGGTACCGGGGGAGAGTGCTCGACCTTTCTCATTTAGGGCACACGCTCAGACTATGGGTTGAAGTGAATGGTGTGAAGCTGCGTGTGGATACAGAACCGGTTTTGGGTTTGAAACCGGGTAGTGACGTCGACATTGAGCTTGACGAACCGCTGCCAGCTTTCGAGTACACAGGTGGGGAGGTGGAAATCCTTGAGTGAGAAGGCTCTAGTGATAACCGGTTTGACCAAACGCTATCCAGGAGTTGTAGCCCTCGACTCGGTTTCGCTCGAGGTGGATAGGGGCGAGTACTTCGCTGTGATCGGGCCGAGCGGCTCGGGTAAAAGTACTCTTCTCAAGTGCATAGCTGGGTTGGAGCGCCCCGACAGCGGCAGCGTGCATATCTTCGGCAGGAGGGTGGACGGGCTCCCGCCAGAGGAGCGTGGCGTGGGCTTGATCTTCCAGGAGATCTACCTGTTCCCCCACATGAGCGCGCGCGGCAACGTCGTCTACGCAGCCTTAGCGAGGGGTGTCGCGCGAGCCGAGGATGTGGCGCGAGAGGCGTTATCGGCACTGAGCGTCGAGGTACGGATGGGGAGCTTGCCTCGCGAGTTGAGCTTGGGCGAGCAGCAGAAAGTTTCCCTGGCGAGGGCACTAGCGTCGGGCGCCAGGCTACTGCTGATGGACGAGCCCTACGGTTCCATGGACCCGAGGACAGCCGCTCAGCTGAGGTACGAGGTTAGGAGGTTGGCTAAGAGTTTGGGTTTGACTGTTGTTCACGTTACGCACAATCAGGAGGAGGCGATGGCTATCGCGGATCGCGTCGCGGTGATGAGGAGGGGGCGTGTTGAGCAAGTAGGACCACCTCTCGAGCTGTACTTGAGACCAAAGAGCATCTTCGTTGCGCGCTTCGTTGGAGGGGAAAACAACTTTTTGGAAGGGGAGGCTGTAGGGTGCACGGGCGCGTACACGGAGCTGGACATTGGGATGTGCGTCGTGAGGGCTTTCGGCGAGGTGAAGTCGGGGCGAGCGGTCATCGCCGTGAGACCCGAAAAGCTGAGGTTTTCCAACGAGGGTTTTCTCGAAGGCCGCGTGGAAGCTAGGGAGTTCCTAGGCAAAGTTTACAAGTACTCAGTGAGGTTGAAGGACGGGAGGACCGTGATAGTCAAATCGCGAGTAAAGGTAGAGCCGGGAGCGAGCGTCAAGCTGAGCTTCGACCCTTACGACGCCGTGGTTTTCCCCTATCCCCCAGAGGGGCTCGAAGAGGCGGTCAGGTATGAGTGAGGGGCTTTTGGGCTGGTTCACCGGGCAGAGGAGGGAAAAGAGCTTGAAACTCATCGAGCAGCATATGGTCGAAGTCTTGCGTTGCGTGAGCTCCCTCCACGAGCTGCTGCGGGAGTGGGCTGGAGGTAGGGTAGACCTACTACCGGCGTTCAACGCGGTTAGGGTCCACGAGAGATCCGCCGACAATACCAGGAGGGAGACAGCCAGGTTGCTCGCCGGAGGCAGCGAGGTGGACGCTGTGGAGAGGACGTTCCTGCTCCGCCTGATGGGTAGGGTGGACAGGATAGCCGATTGGGCCCTCGAAGCTGCGCGCATCCTAGCTGTGCTGAACGGCCACGAGATCCCGTACAGCGTGAGAGAAGTTTTCCTGAAGTTCGGACCGAGGTTGGAGACGATAGCGGAAGCCACGTCCAAGGCCATCAGGCTGCTCCGCCAAAACCCGCTCGAAGCGCTTAACGCGGCAGACGATGTTGAAAGGCTGGAAGAGGAGATCGACAGCCTTTACGCTGAGAGCAGAGGGCGCCTGCTCGAGTTAGCTGCCGATCTCTCAGCACCCGTCGTCGTCCTGCTGTTCGACGCCTTGAACGCGCTCGAGAACGCGGCGGACGCCTGCGAGGATTCTTGCGATGTCGTAAGAGAGGTTGTGGTGAGACTGGCATGATGCGTCGCGGCTATCTGATGCTGCTGACGGGCTTGATAGCAGGTCTCCTAGCAGCGGGGCTCCTCTCGAGGGTCTACGGTTCCACGGGGGGCGCTGGGTCGATAGGCAGGCCTGAACGCTTGGACCTCGTGTTCCTGCTTACCAGCGAGAAGGAAGGCTGGATCAACGCGGTCAAGCCGCTCTTCGAGGATTACTTCTACCGCAAGTACGGCGTGCGCCTCAACCTCGTCCTCCACGTGACCGGCTCGCACGATACCGTGAACCTTATGCTGGGCGGGAGCATAAAGCCGGACGTTTGGAGCCCCGCTTCCAGCATCTGGATACCGTACTTCGATAAGAAGTGGAAGGAACTGCACGGTAACGTCTCTATCGTCGGCGACTGGTACCCTGTTGTCCTGAGCCCGCTTGTCTTGGTCGGCTGGAGCGATGTCATCGAGAAGTACGACGTTAGGGGTTTCAGCGATCTCTACAGGCTCGCGCGCTCCGGCGTGGATTTCAGGTACGGGCACCCCGATCCCTTGCTATCCAACGGCGGGGTCATGGCGCTCATAATGGAGTTCTGCGAAGCTGCGAACAAGACTCCGGATCAGCTGACGATCGACGACGTGAGGAACCCGCGCGTTCTGGAGATCGTTAAAACCATCGAGTCCAAAGCCGTGTACTACGGGAAATCAACCGGCTTCTTCGGCGCCTGGGCGGTCGACGCTGGTCCTCAGGCGATCACCTTTTTCGCGGTCTACGAGAACGTTGCGCTGAGTTACGCAGCCAAGGCGAGGGCCAAGTGGGGAGTCGGTTTAAAAGCTGTTTACCCGCAGCTGGGCGTACTGTACAGCGACCACCCTGTCGTGATGATCGAAGCCGACTGGGTGGACGACTGGAAAAGGTTGGCAGCGCGCGAGCTGCTGCTCTTCCTCCTCAGGCCGGATATCCAGCAGCTCGCCCAGCAGTACGGTTTCCGGCCCGTAAACCCTCTAGTGCCGCTGGATACCAACGTTTTCAACGAAAATAACGGTGTCTTAACCGAGATAAAATCGAGAGCGCTCAAGCCGCCCAGCGGCGATGTCCTCGAGGCTCTGTTGGAAACTTGGGTGGAAGTCAGAAACCCGGGCGTGTAGCGGGTGGAGCTGGTGGGTCGGAGATTTGCGCTGCGAGGCTGGAGAACACTGCGGATAGCGTACCTCGCGGCTGTTCTAGCAGCAGTCGCGATCTTCGTGCTAGCCCCCCCGCTGTACGTGGTGGTGTACGTGGTGGCTCACGCGGGGACTGTCCTAGACGAGGCATTCCGGCACTACCTGACAGGCTCCGCCTACTGGCAGATGATGGTGAAAGCTCTCGGGCTTTCGCTGAGGTTGGCGCTCGCGACGCTAGCCGTGGACTTGGTCGTGGGCTTGCCTCTGAGCTACCTTATCGCGAGGCGTAAGCTGAGAGGGTACACCGCTATCGAGAACCTCGTCGTTCTCTCGCTCGTCCTACCGACCTCCGCTTTCGGGTTCGCCGCTTTGATGGCGTGGAGCAGCCCTGCAGGCCTGTCAACGCTTTTCGGCTACCAAGCGGCGCTGATACCACAGGATGCTGTTGTACCGGTAATCGAAGTGCCAGCGCTGCTCCTCATGGTGCACGTAGCCTTAACGCTGCCTTACCTCGTGAGACCTCTGACGGCGACTATCGAAACTCTAGGGGAAGCTTACGAGCTCGTATCCAGGTCTCTCGGAGCTTCGATCCTGACAACTTTCAGGAGGATAGTGCTCCCGCTAGTCGCTCCGAGCCTAATAACAGGCTCTGTCCTAGCGCTCACGCGGTCGCTGGGCGAGACTGGCGCTACTCTGATAGTAGCAGGTGTTAACTTCCCGGCGAGTGTAGCGATCGTCAGGTTGGTGGGAGCACTCAAGCTTGGTTTAGCCAGCTTGCTGGCCAGCATGCTTGTAGCCTCGACGCTTTCGCTCGTGATGCCGGTGGAGCTCCTTTCCAAGAGGTTTTCTGTCAGAGTGGAAGTGAAGGATACGCGCTTGGAAAGGGTGCTTCTCAAGGTTGAGCGAAAGCTATCTTCGAGCGCGTTCTTAGCCAAGCTCTTTAAAGCCGCACTGGTTACCTTCCTGATATTTCTTTTGATAACCCCGATAGCGACCGTCGTCAAGATGCTCGCGGAGTACTGGCTCCGCGACCCCTACACAGGTAAGGCGGAGGGCGGCGCGGTGTACCAGGTATTCGGTCCAGCCGGCTACTGGCCCCGCATCGTCAGGGCTGCCGCCAACTCCTTCCTCGTGGCTTCGCTAGCCACTCTCGTCGCTGTTTACACGTCGATCCTCCTCTTCGCGGCGGTCAGGCGCACAAAGCTTCTACCGGTGGTCAGGGCGCTTCTCCGAGTTCCGCTGATAGTGCCGACCAGCGCCACAGGGCTTTCGGCGCTGCTGCTTTACGGTGAAAGCGGGTTGAACTTAGTTCAACCGAGCATTTGGCTAACTCTGCTCGTGCACATTTCCTTCGCAACCCCCGTAGTTTTCGAGACGCTGATCTCCACGTACGAGAGCCTAGAGGTAGACCCGCTTGAGGAGGTGGCGAGAACGCTGGGCGCAACACCCTACGACGCGCTCGAGACGGTTACCTTACCCGTCATGAAGCGCGGTATCACCGCAGGCGCTGTACTCGCGTTTCTCGGCTCTTTAGGCGAAACAGGCGCTACAATGATGGTCATGGGTAAAGACGAAATGCTCACAGTACTGATCGTGAACATGGCCGAGGCTATGGCCATCCCCGCCGCGCTTTTCACGTCCGCCCTCCTCCTGCTATACGCGCTGGCCGCCCTCTTCCTGCTCCGCAGGTTTGTGCGGTAGAGAAAACTCCAGCGCCGCGTTTGCAGCTTCTACCGGCTAGTGAACGCGCGCGCACCCACATCTCGCCTTTCATCCTGGCGTCCGAGCGCCCCTGTAGAGGGCGTTCATGGGCTTTGCGCCTTGCGGCGCTTCACCGCCTCTTCGGCCCCGCGCGCCGGTGCCCACGGGGGAGGTTTCCCCAGCGGGGTGCCTCCCCCGGGAACGGGTCTCTTTAATTAGCTAGAGCAGCCCCCTCGGCTGCTTTTCTAGCCAGCCGGAGGCATTAATAAATGTTCGTCGCTGCTCTCCTCCTTGAAGTGCTCGTTCAGGAACCTTTTCGCGAGCCAGAAGGTCGCGCACTTGTCCCCATCCCACTCTATTCTGCATCGTGGACACCTGTGGCGGCGGTACCCGACTCAATGCCCCAACTGCCACAGTTGGGGCATTGCTTCCCGCTTACCCTGAACAGTTTGAACCTCGCGCACTCGTACAAAGCGAGATTCCTCAGCAGCCTCCTCGGCTTCAGCAGCGTCCTCTGCAGCTCGGTGCCCCTGAGGGATTCGCAGTCTATCGGGTCTACCACGATTGCGACGCTCCAGCCCCTCGCCCTCGCCTTGCGCACGAGATCTCGAACCAATGCCGTCAGCTCCTCCGCGAACGCTCTGTTCAAGCGCTCCTCCCTACCCTTCGTGCTCGCCGCGACCTCAGCGAGCCTCTCCGGCGCGCGCCAGCTAGTGCTCTGCCCTGGTTCCCTAAAAATATTTTTTCTCCCACCCATTACCGCCATCCCTCGCCTTAGCCGGACGGGTCCCCCAGAGAGGGGGGTTGCGGCGCTGAGGCGCGATGAGAAGTTGTCTCTGAACGGAGGTACTGCGCGAAAAGCCTTTATCAAGCCGAAAGGAGACTCCCGTGGGCCGGTAGCTCAGCCTGGAAGAGCGACGGGCGCGGCACAGCCGCGGTCGAAGCTTTTAACCGGCTGGTGAAGAAACCCGGAGGACCCGGGTTCGAATCCCGGCCGGCCCGCCACCACCGCAAGCGTGCTGTCACCCTGCTAACGGATCTACTTTACTCGCTCGGCTTTTACGCGCGAAAATGTATTAACAGAAGCTGTTTGAGGGGGTGCGGCTAGGTTATGAGAATCTGGCCCCAATGCATACCCTGTATATACAGTGCCCGTGCTAGAGAGGTTTTAACTTCCGGTATTCCGGACTGTGAGAAGGTGTACGCGCTCACAGCCCTCGCCGCTGAACTGTCGCGCGCGAACCCGTTCTCCTCAACCATAAGGCTGGCAACAGAAACTTACAGGCTGGTGAAACAGGTAACACGTAACCGAGATCCGTACTACGAGTTCAAGCGCGAGAGCAACAAGCTCGTCGCGGAGAGACTCCTGCCACTCCTTAAGGATAAGGTTGAACGGTTTGCCGGTTACGAGCTGTTCCGAGAGCTCCTAGTAGCATCGATAGCCGCGAACTCCCTCGACCCGGGAGTCCCTGGCTACGAGAAACTCGACGTGAACCTGAATGTTAAACTGGGCAGGGACGAGAGCCGTGAAGCATACGAGCTGCTGAAAGGGGCCGGTCGAGTCGTCTACGCGTTGGACAACGCGGGGGAAGCGCTGGTGGACCTTGAGGTTGTGAAACTCCTTCGCAACATGGGTGTCGAAGTGTGGGTTTTGGCGAAGAGCCAGCCTTATCAGAACGATGCGACCCTTGAGGAAGCGTTGGAGCTCGGCTTCGCCGAGTACGCTAGCGTGATCGGAACGGGTAGCGACGCGGCGGGACCGCTGCCCGGCGAACTGTCGAGCGAAGCTTTGGATGCCATTTCGACAGCTGACGTGATAATCGCGAAGGGCATGGCGGCGTTCGAATCGTTCGAAGAATGGGCCCCACCCAAGCCTGTTGTGCACATTCTGCGCGCTAAGTGCGTCCCTGTAGCGGCTGCCGTAGGGGTAAGCGTAGGCGAGGGCGCGATAGCCCTCCGCAAACCCGCGTTCGCGCGCAACGCAAGCTTTTAAACTTGCATCGGAAATATCGTTGAACCGAGCGTGCCTACCTTGGTGGGAGCGAGAAGCTTAAAGCTTGTAGCGGCGCTCTGCCTCATCCTTGCGTTTACGGTTGCGGCGAGCGCGAACCCCCAGAGAGCGCTCGTTATCGAGTACGGTGAAGCCCTATGCCCCGATTGTGTTAAACAGAAGCAAATCCTTGAAAGCTTGAACCGCTCCAGCGGCGTACCCTACCTCTACGTGGAGTTAATGGGGAACGAGACCAACGTCAAAGAGTTCGATAGAATCTACGAACTGGCGGTGGGCGGAGAGCTTCGCGCTACACCTCTCCTCGTGCTGGTCGTTGAAGGCAGAGCTAAAGCTGTCGCCGTAGGGCCGCTCGACGAGAGCGAGCTGCTGAACCTCATTGAGCGCGCCCAGAAAGCGCCGGGCTTTCTCGTAGCGGTCGGCGGGGATACCAGAGAGCTAGCGGATAACAGTAGAATCGAGGAGGTTCAGAAGATCATCGATGCGAGGCTCTCCGGGAGCCCCTACGCGGCCGCTAGCCCCGAGGATGCCAGTAGGGTACTCCCCTTCCTCCTCACGCTGGCGGCAGCCGATAGCGTCAACCCGTGCACTTTCGCCGTGTACACAGCCCTGCTCTTGGTCGTGCTTACGCTGCGGGGAAGGAAGGGAGCCGCTCTTTCCGCTCTCTCCTTCGCGGCGGCGGTCTACGCCTGCTACTACGCGCTCGGCTTAGGCTTAGTCGCCGTATCGTCCCTGCTGCCCCACGTGTTCGTGAAAGCGGTGGCGGCTGTCGGCATCGCGGTTGGCCTGTACTCGATCGCGGCGAACCTGGGAGGCAGGTTCAAATCGCCGGTGCCCGAGCCGCTCAAGCGCGTAACAGAAGCCGCCTTGATGAAGGTGGCGGGACCGGCAGGGGCCGCCGTTCTTGGAGCGCTCTGCAGCTTCACGCTCCTACCCTGCTCGAGCGGCCCCTACGTCGTCTTCGCTGCCGTGCTCTCTAGGGTTTCACAGCCTGCCTTAAGGTACCTTCTGCTCGGCCTTTACAACGCGGTTTTCGTGTCGCCTCTGCTCGCGATCGCGGCAGCCGTATCGGCGCTGAACGTAGCCGCAAAGCGCGTAAAAGGGTGGTGCAGCGAGGAAGTGCTAGCCCGCATGGAGCTCGCCGGGAGCGCTCTGCTGATCGCAGTCTGCGTATACTTGCTCCTAGCTTACTAGAGAGCCCAACCTCGGTTTTTAGAGCTGGTTTTAAACGACAGCTGAATAAGGCCCAACGGGGTCAACCGGTTATGCTTTCCGGTAGTGAGATCATGCAGCTGATAGCGAAGGGGAAGCTGAGGATCGACCCATTCGCGCCGGAGCTTGTGAGAGAGAACGGAGTCGACCTGAGGATCGGAGAGGAGGTTGCAGTCCTGCTCAATAACCCTGTTCCGCTGGATCCCGAGCGCTTAGCCGATGTGGACCTCGAAGAGTACTACAAGGTAACGAAGCTGGACTCGAGCTTTGTACTGCAACCTTACATGAAGGTTCTCGTTTCGACTCTGGAGTACGTGAAGATGCCGGAGGACGTAGCGGGCTTGATCGAGTTGCGGAGCACGTTCGCGCGGCTCGGGCTCTCTATACCTCCAACCGTGGTCGATGCGGGTTTCGAGGGGCAGATAACGCTTGAGGTTCACGGCGGGGCCTTCCCAGTCGTGCTCAAGAAAGGTGTAAGGTTCGCGCACGTGGTCTTCTTCCGCGTGGAAGGCGAGCCGGTACCCTATAGGGGGAGGTACCAGGGGCAGCGCGGGGTTACGCTGCCGCGCTAGCGCGCTACAGCAGGAAACCGAGAGCCTCGTCGACCACCTTGGGATCCAGCTTCTCGTACCTTTCTGTCGATCCGACGTCGTACCAGAAAGCTTCGCTCAGGAAGCCTTCGACCCGATACCCGCTCCGTATGAGCTCTGGGATGAAATCCCTCATCAGGTCGACCTCGCTCCGAGCTTTCGCCAAGCGCTCGAGGTGTTTGAGCGCATCGACCCTAACAGCGAACACTCCTATGACGACGGGCTTCCCGAGCGGGGGCTTCTCCTCCAGCTCGACGATTCTGGTGCCTTCGAGCTTGGCTACGCCGACGCTAACGATGTAGTTCGCCGACAGTGCGATCGTCGCCGCCGCCCCGGTCTCCCAATGAAGCTTGAGCATGCTGGTTAAGTCGAGGTTGGTCAGGATGTCACCGTAGTACACGAGAACGTCGTCGTAGCTGTCGAACACCCCGTTGCGCAGCGCGTTGAAGAGAGCGCCACCGTTGCCCCTGTAGCTTGGATCGTCGTGCACGTACTGGAGCTTAACGCCGAATCGCCCGCCATCGTCGAAGTAGTTCATTACCTGTTCGGCCTTGTAGTTCACGAGCAAGGCTATTTCGGTTATCCGATGGTACCGCAGCAAACGTACAACGTACTCGAGCAGAGGCTTTTGGCGCGAACCAACGGGAATCATCGTTTTTTGAAAATAGTAGGTCAGGGGCCTTAGCCTCGAACCTGTGCCCCCACAAAGTATAGCGCCCTTAACCTTTCTCTGCATCAGCGTTTCCGCCACGGGCACGTCAATAACTTTTACGCTGTTTGCTGGAGCGCGCAGCGCGCTAGCGCTACCCAGAAACAGCCTTCACATATTTTCCGAGAGGGCGATATCCCCAGCGGCCGGGAACAGAGCAGGCGAGGAGCCCACTAACGTGTGAGCCGGGTCAACTGCGCGCCGTGCGCTAAGAGTAGGGGCGATCGGCTAATATAGGTGCGCTGGCTGTGGAACACATGCGGATTTTAATCACTGGAGGTGCAGGCTTTATCGGGAGCCGGCTCGCGGCGAAGCTCGCTGAGGAAGGGGAAGAGGTGATCGTTCTGGACAACTTCTCGACGGGGAGGGAGTCGAACTTGAGAGAGCTAGGCAGTCGAGTTCAAGTGATTAGGGGCGATGTGCGCAACCTCGACGATGTCGAGAAAGCTGTTCGAGGGGTAGAGGGTATTGCGCACTTAGCTGCGCTGATCGACGTTGCCGAGTCTGTGGAGAAGCCGCGGCTATACTTCGACGTTAACGTTTACGGGACGCTCAGCCTCCTCGAAGCCGCCAGGAGGGTAGAGGTGTTCGTTTTCGCGTCGAGCGCGGCTGTTTACGGCGACCCCTTAAAGCTGCCTATTACCGAGGACCACCCCCTCCGGCCGCTGTCCCCCTACGGGGCGACGAAGGTGGCGGGGGAGGCGCTCGTCCACGCTTACGCGGCTATGCGCGGTTTCCGCCCCGTTATCCTCCGTCTCTTCAACGTTTACGGTCCCAAGCAGAGCAGAGCGTACGCCGGCGTCGTGACGGAGTTTGTGCGAAGGGCGCTGAGGGGCGAGCCGCCGGTGATATACGGCGACGGTACTCAGAGCAGGGATTTCGTGTACGTCGATGACGTCGTCGAATACTTCGCTAGAGCGTTGCGCATGGAGAGCGTAATCGGCGTCTACAACATCGGCAGCGGAAAAGCTGTGAGCGTGCTGGAGCTTGCAGAGCTGGTGGCTCGAGCGCTGGGGAAGCCCGAGCTGAAGCCGGTCCACGCCCCGCCACGCCCTGGCGACATCAAGCACTCAGTGGCCGATATCTCGAGGGCTGTGAGGGATTTCGGCTACAGCCCGAGAACGCGGCTAGAAGAGGGGTTGAAGATGACCGCGGAGGCTCTCGCGAAAGAGTTCGCTAACACCGCTAGACCTCCCGAGTTTAGCGTGAAGCGAGCACTATCGTGCGCTCGAGAGGCGAGATACGAAGCGAAAAAGTTTTCTTAGAGCGGTCGCCCGTCCCTCGGTGCACGCGTTGAAAGCGGTAATCCTCGCAGCCGGCTTGGGAACCCGGCTCCTCCCCTACAGCAAGGAGATGCCGAAGGAGATGCTCCCCATATTCTTCGCCGAGGGAGGTAGGGTGGTTTTGAAACCCATACTCCAGGCGGTATTTGAGCAGCTGTACGAAGCCGGCGTGCGCGACTTCTGCTTTGTTGTCGGCAGGGGTAAGCGGGCGGTCGAGGACCACTTCACCCCAGACTGGAGCTACGTAGAGCTGCTGGAAAGCAGGGGTAAGAGCGAAGAGGCGAAAATGCTGAGCGGCTTCTACGAGATGATCCAGAACTCGAACATTGTCTGGGTCAACCAGCCAGTCCCGAGGGGGACCGGCGACGCCGTGGCGCAGGCGAGGCATTTCGCCAGCGACGGCTACTTCTTCGTGGCGGCTGGGGACAACATATTCCTCGGAGAGAACGTCGCGCGGAAGCTGCTGGAGCTCCACAAGGAGCTCGGAGGCGCTGTGATGGCCGGTAAGAAGGTGGAAGATCCGAGGAAGTACGGCGTCTTAGTCGGGCGCGCTGTATCGGATCGGGTAATCAAGCTTGAGAGAATACTCGAGAAACCGCGCGAGCCTCCAAGCAACCTAGCCAACACATCCCTCTACCTGTTACCCCCTTCGATTTTCGATGCGCTGGACGAGTGCAAGCCGAGCCCGAGGGGGGAGATAGAGCTGACAGATGCGATCCAGAAAATAGTGGAGTGGGGCGAGGAAGTCTACGCCTACGATGTCGGCGGCGCGTACTGGGTTGACGTGGGGACTCCCGAGACCTACCTGGACGCTATGCTGCTCTCCCTAAAGGTGTGCAACAATCCAGGAATCATGAAGAAAGCTAGCAAAGTGCTTAATCTGTAGCGCGCGCTAGACCGTTAGGGAGGGGCGAAGGCTGGGTTGGCGTCTGTAGGCACTTCAGTTACCTTATCGGCTTTCTCCGAGATGAACTTGGGTATGCGGAACATGAGCCTGTGCGCGTCTTCGTTGTAAAACGCGAGCTCCCCTTTCAGGGAGGCGAGCCGCTCTCTTATTTCCTCGCTGCTTACAGACAGGGGGTCTCTGCCTAAGCTCCCTAGAACAAAGCCCCAGAAGCTGATGAAGCTGATTACGGGCGCAGTGTACGAGCGGGCTAGCGGGAAAGCGGAAGCCACAGCGTTCCTGATTTTAGCAAAGGTTTCGAGCGAGAAGCGGAGCGATGTAGCCTGGGTCACCGCCACGCCACCTCCGCGCAGTTTCCTCCTCAGGAGCCCGTAGAACTCCTTAGTGTACAGCAGCACAGAAGGCGTACCGGGGATCGGGTCGGTAAGGTCTAGGATCGCAACGTCGAACGTTTCGTTGGTTTCTTCGATGTACTTGCGGCCGTCGCCTATCACGAGCTCGAACCGTGGGTCGTCGAAAGCCCCCTGGTTCCACTCCGGCATGTATCTTTTGCAAAGCTCCACGAGCTCCCGGTCGATATCCACCATCACCACGCGCTCAACGCTAGGGTAGCGGAGCACCTCTCTCGCAGTAGCGCCCTCCCCCCCGCCCACTATCAGCACGTGCCGCGGCTCCGGGTGCGTCATCATCGCCGGGTGCACCAGCGCCTCGTGGTAGATCCGCTCGTCGTACTCGCTGCTTTGCAGCTTGCCGTCGAGAAACAAGCACTTACCGAACGAGTACGTTTCCACGATGTCCACCTGCTGATACTCCGTTCGGCCAGAGTGTATCACCCTTTTAACGCCGTGCATGTGCCCCTCGTGTGGAAGAACCATCCACTCGATTATGAACCTCCAGGTCGGTTCGACCACGCGAGCTTTTTGCGTCGCAGCGGATAAACCTTGCTAGCAAGCGCAAAAGCGGTATCAGTAGTCAAAGCGCGCGCCACGTCGTTACCCCGCCCTTTGTGCGGGGCTATCGGGTTCCGCCTTGCTTTCCCGCTTCTTCCCGCGCTCGATGACTCCGTCTGGCGTGGGCGTGAATGATAGCGTTTTGACGCGCTCCGGCACCCTTCCTCCGCCTCTTTTCAGGATGTTCATCGCCGCGTTCAAGTCCGCGTGCATTACGTGGCCGTAGGGGCAAAGCACCAAACCGCGCGGCTTCCTTTTCACTTCACAGCCGTGGCGGGCGCAAACCTTCGAAGTGTTTTCCTCCGGCATTAGGTAAACCGCTATGCCGAGGTTCTCGGCGGCGCGGGCGATGGCTTTCGCGATCTCCCAGTACGGCCACGCGTTGTTATTTTCTGTGGGCTTATCGTGATTTATGTTTCTTGGATAACCAACGTAAACGTCAGTGACGCCCAGAGCGTGCAAGGTCTCCGCGAAGTGCGCCGCCATGTTCTTAATGAGCTCTTGCTTCCTCATCCTGAACCGTCGGAACCACCATTTCCTCTTCTCCAGCCACACTTCCACGTCGAAGTCGGCGAATCTGCCGGCCTTATCGAGCTCTGATACCTGTACCTTCAAGTAGTAATACTCGCTCTTCAAAACGCTCCCCCTGTAGAGCAGCCCAACGCCGTTTTCCGCGACGGCGGCGACCAGCTGCTCCTGACCCAAGTCGATCCCGCACTTTACTGGCTCCCGCTTCTCGCGCTTCAGCTTCACTTCGCTCGCGATGTGAGCGTACCACGCTCCCTTCACCTCATCGTATGTGATCACGAGGCGCCCCTGCTGCATCCTCTCTCTCCACCAACGCAGCTCCCCCTGGAAGGAGATTTTCACGTTGGAGTACCTCAGCCTGATTGCTTTCTCATCCTCCAGTAAGCGGTAGTTGTCGTGCATGACTGCGATGATCAACCGCTTGAGGCGCTTCGGCGGCTTAGGATCAAGCCACGCTGGCAGCTCCCCGCGCTCCTTCAGCTCCAACAGCTCTTTGAAACTGCGCCAGCTCTCCGCTACGAGGCGGAGCGCTTCAGCAAAGTTCTTCGAACCGAGAACCTCCTTGAAGCCGGCGTAGCTCTGATCCCAGTACGCGTGCTTTATTCCTGTGTCAATCATCCCAGTCCGCTCGTACAGCAGTCTGCGCCGCTTATGCTCTTTGTTCACTAGCTTTTGAGTTGCCTTAGCGATGCGCAGTAGAAGATCCACCTGCTCCAGCGCGGGTAAGAGCTTTACTGTGTCAGCCCTCCACACTACAGCCTCCGTGAAGTTCGGGTTCTCAGCCCAAACGTTTAGCGGAGTTATCTCTTTTTCTCCTTTCTTTTTATTTTCAACAACTTTCTGTTCTTTCTCTTCCTCCGCTCGGTTCGCCCCAAGGCCCCGATCCACGGGCCTAAAGCCGCTGTACAGCACCGAGCTTTCCACCGAGCGGCCCACGAGCTTCCAAGCGAAACGGAGGTTTAAAAAGCTTGCTGAAAGTAGACCGAAAGTAAAAAATTTAAACAAAAAAGTTAAAGAAAAAGATAAAGAATACTCTTATATGGCTAGGCCTGGCGAAATGGCTGAAGGCGATAGAGAACGTAGAAGGAGGACAGTAGAACTTGCGCAAGGTATATAATGCGCGCACGGAGCTGTAAGAACCGATGTTCGAGCGTTTTAACCTATTGGCTTCGACGTACAGGAGGAGAGAAAACGATCTGATAAGCGAACTTTGGTATTTTCTTAGGCACGCGCTAGTAGTCAAACAGCGGCGGGAGGTTGAAAGCCCTACGCCAGGATTCCTCCACGCGCCTTTGGCTCGGGGGCTCAACCCCCAGCTTCTCAGCGGCTTCCGTCACCATCCGGTAGACGACTTCAAACGGCCTTAGAGGCAGCTCGAGCGGCGTGTGAACACCAGCTTCAACCAAGAGCTCAGCGAGCTCCAAATCCGCGATGCGGCACATGTCGGCGATCCTGACGAGCTTCAGGAGATCGCCTTCCCCCACGCCGGCTTCTCTAGCCAGCTTCCTTCGCTCGCGAGCCGTCAAGGCCAGCTCCGCAAGCTCCCACAGGCTGCGCACGCCCAGCTTCGCGAGAGCGTCGACTACGCGAGCGTCAACGAACCTGAGCCGCTCGATAAACAGCGAGCTAGGCACTGTAGGCAACCCGGGGCAGCCGCCTCCCTTTTAGATTTCTCTAGCTCGCGCGCTGCCACGAAGGGCGAAAAGCTTATCTGGCAAGGGGGTCGCGCGCTTCGATCAACGGATGAGGAGGGGGTTCATCGTAGGGGTGCTAGCTGCTATTGTTGTAGCGGGCGTGCTTGCAGCCTACTTCCTGGTCTACCTCCCAAGCACACGCCGCACGGCGGTGAAAACGCTAGTTTACGCGTACAACGATAAGATCACTGGCATCGACCCCTCGATCGAGGACGATACGGGTCTCGTCGTCATAGGCTCGGTGTACGAGACGCTGCTCAGGTACGACCCGGTCAGGAACGTGACGGTCCCCGTGCTCGCGGAGAGCTGGGAGAGCAGCGAGAACGGCACCGTATGGGTTTTCAGGCTGCGCAGAGGCGTGGTGTTCCACGATGGGACGCCCTTCAACGCGACAGCCGTAAAGCTGTCGATCGAGCGGGCCCGCGACGTTTACCGCGAAACCGGTAGGGGGGCCGGCTATATCTGGGATGCTGTCGAGGAGGTTGAAGTTGTTGACGATTACACGGTGCGGATCAAGCTCTCCTACCCGCAGAGGCTCGACCTTATGGCTGCCGCCAGCTACGCGGCGTACATATTCAGCCCCTTAGCGCTGGCGAAGGCCGGCGCGAGCAGCCCACTTGATTCCAAGCTGGAGGAATGGTTTAACGGCGGCAACGACGCGGGCAGCGGCCCCTACTATATAGAGTACTACAGCCCGGAGAGCGAAGTGAGGTTGAGGAAGTTCGAGAAGTGGTGGGGCTGGAACCTTGCGAACAACCCGGACGCCCCGGACGTTGTAGTGATAAAGGTTCGGCCCGACCCGCTCGACCAGTACAACGGGCTTCTCGCCGGCGAGATCGACATCGCATCCAGCGTCCCGCGGGCGAACGTCCGCGACCTCGCAGCTAGGGGCTTCAAGGTAATCAACTTGACGACGTTCCACAACTACATCCTGCTGCTGAACGTGAGGCGCTATCCCACGAGCGTGAAGGAGTTCAGGCTGGCGCTTCTCCACGCCATCCCGTGGGACGAGGTAGTCAGCGTGGCTTTGAGAGGTTTCGGCAGGCTCGGTAGCGGGATCCTCCCCTACGGCTTCCCGGGTCACGTAGAGGGTCTCAGGTACACGTACAACCCGACCTTGGTCAGGGAGTACTTGGAGAAGTCGGGCGTCGGGCCTGGAGCCGTCGTGGAGTTCGCGTACCAATCAGATTACGAGGAAAACGAGGCGTTCGCTCAGCTGCTTAAGTCGCGCCTTGCCGAGTTCAACATCACGGTGGTGTTGAAGCCCATGGCTTGGACGGCTGTAAAGGACGCTGGTAAAGAGGTGTGGACCGACCCGGATAAGGCGCCCCACCTCATAATCAGCGACTGGTGGCCCACAATGCCGTCGCCGTACGACTACCTTTACGGCTTGCTTCACAGCGAATCCCAGGAGTGGAATTGGGCCGGCTACAACAACACGGAGTTCGACGAGCTGATAGATTCTGCCTACGGGCTGGAAGGGGCCATCTACTCTAAAGCGTTACAGCTATACGCAGATGCCCAGAGGATAGTGCACGAGGAGGGGGTTGCCGTGAACCTTTGGGACGAGGTGCGGCCTTTCGTGGTCAGCGAGAGGGTGGAAGTACCGGACGGCGCGCTGAACCCGCTGTACATGTACGTTATACGGTTCGAGTACGTCAAGGTGAGAGAGTAGCGCGATGCCTCTGAGCCTAAACTACCTGGTGAAGCGGCTTCTCTGGAGCGTATCAGTTCTCGTCGGCGTCGTTGTCTTCTCGTACCTCGTGATCATTCTTTCGCCGGGCGATCCGGCCGTCAAGTGGGCCGGCAACCCGCGGGGTCCGGGGGCTACGAAAGCTGTTGAAGAGGCTAGGAGGGAGCTGGGGCTCGACCTACCCCTCTACCTTCAAGCGCTCAATTTCCTGAGAATGGTTTTCACCGGCGACTTGGGGCTTTCGATAGCTTACAGGCAGCCTGTATTCGCCGTGCTGTCCCGCAATCTCACCGCGACGCTCGAGCTTCTGGCATTCGCCTACATGATCGGCGCCCCGCTGGGCTCGCTGCTTGGAGTGCTCGCAGCGCTGCGTCGGGGCGCCCGCCTTGACGGCTTCCTGCAGACCCTCGGCTTAGCTCTCGCGAGCACACCGACCTTCTGGCTGGGAATGGCGATCTTCGCAGCGCTGCTCCCCTCGGGCTTCGCACCCTACGGCCGAGTGAGCACGGGGCTCGCCCTAGCGACGGGCTTCCAGGCGGTCACCGGCTTCTATCTGATAGACGCGATCCTCCAGCTCAACCTCCCTGTTTTCCTTGACGTTCTCGCCCGCTTGATACCGCCAGCGCTAGCAGTGGCTGCTTACCCCTTCGGCGTATGCTTGAGGATATCGAGGGCGCTGGTCGCGGATGCGCTGCTCGAAGAGTACGTGAGAGCGGCGGTGGCCTGGGGGGTTAAAAGGCGCGCAGTCGTGTGGAGCTACGCGTTTAGAGCCGCGCTCCCGGGTCTCGTGCAGGTTGCAGGTATCGCCTTCGCTTACAGCCTGGTCGACGCGATGGTGGTTGAGTACGTGTTCGGGCGGGAAGGGCTCGGGCGTCTCCTCTTCGACGCGATTACGCTTAGCGACTTCAAGCTGGCAATAGGCCTTCTCGTGCTGGTGGCAACCTTTTACCTAGTCGTTAACACGCTAGCGGATATAGCACAAGCCCTCATAGACCCCAGGGTGAAGCTATGAACGCTCTGGAGAAACGGATCAACAGCGCGGCGGGCCTTCTCGAGCTGGCCAAGAGGGCTTGGAGGAGGAGCGCGAGGCTCCAAGCGGGAGCGCTGCTGGTAGGGTTCATGGCCGCTATCGCGGTGCTGGGCCCCTACTTGGCGCCCTACCCGAGCGACGGTATGGGGGTCGTGCCCCTAAACGCGGCGGATAGGGCTGGTAAGCCGCCGTGCCCCGAATTCCCCTTCGGTACCGACAGCTTGGGGAGAGACGTCCTCTCCAGGGTGCTCATGGGCGCGAGGCTGGCGTTGGCGCAGATATTGTTGGTAGTCTCCCTCAGCTTGGCGCTAGGGCTTCTCGTAGGCGTTTACGCGGCCTACTACAGGGGTCCCGTGGAGGCGGTGCTGAACTACGCCTCGGAAGTTTTCCTAGCGATCCCGGCTATCGTGATCGCGTTGGCGCTCCGGCTGGTGTTGGGGCAGGGTTTGCACGTCGTTGTAGCCAGCTTGGTGCTCTCGTGGTGGCCCTGGTACGCGAGGACCTCCTACGTTTACGCTAGGGCTGTAGCGGAGATGGAGTACGTGCTGCTAGCCCGCCTGGCAGGAGTGCCCGACAGGGTCGTGGTTTTCAGGCACGTGGTCAGAAACGTCCTACCGCTGGTGCTTGTACAAGCCATTACCGACCTTGGGAGCGTGCTGCTGGAGGCTTCGGCCATAAACTTCCTAGGGCTGGGGCTTCCCCCTGACGCGCCGGATTGGGGCATCATAGTCCAGAACGGCTTCAAGTACATAGCGTCGATGCCGTGGATCAGCATGTTCCCGGGTCTCTTCATACTCGTGACGGCTCTCGGCTTCAGCCTGGTAGGAGACAGCTTGAGAGAGGAGGTAGACCCTAAGATGCGGAGGAGGTGGAAGCTATGGTTCTAGCGGTCGAGCGCGCGCCCGCGCGGGTTTTCCCGCGCTTTTCTGCCCCCTCTGGCCCGCCTGTCACCGTTCCGGCGGGCCCACGGGGGTGCAACCCTCACAGCCTGAGGCCCAGCGCTGGGCCCCTAGG